>Ga0326726_10000860_pt1 | contig 27789 bp, 17 predicted proteins | sample MHFenrmetagenome_2_FD_207603 | JGI IMG/M metagenome (GOLD analysis project Ga0326726, IMG submission 207603) | Lab enriched peat soil microbial communities from Michigan Hollow, Ithaca, NY, United States - MHF15MN | ecosystem: Environmental > Terrestrial > Soil > Wetlands > Peat | place: USA... | reverse complement strand
GGCGCGGCGAGGTGCTCTCCGATGGAATCGTCCCCATGTAAAGCGGAAAGACGCCCGATGCCAGCCAGCCGATGAACATGAGAGCCGCCAGCACGAAGAGCGAGCCGGTGTAGTAGATTGCTGCGAGCGGGCACAACACGCCCAAGAGCGAGAAGAAAATCATCACCGGCCTGCGCCCGATTCGATCCGAGAGTGCAGGAACGACGAAACCGCCGAACGCAGCGCAGGCACCGAGCGTGCTCATGAGCCAACTGGTTTGTCCCGCCGGAATATGCCTGTAGTTCATGAAGAACGTCGGCAGGAAAGCCCAGCCGAGCACCATCCAGGCGACCATGAAGCAGCTGATGAGCGAGCAGAGCCAGACGTTGCGCACCCGAAGCATCGCAACGAGGCCCATCTTCGGCTCACGACCGGAAACTTCCGAGACGGTCGCCGCCAGCGGCTTCGGTTCGCGCACGTACCGCGCGATCAGAACCGCACACAGCAGACCCGGAATTCCCGCCACGAAGAACGAGATCCGCCAGCTGTAGTGCTGCGCCAGCGGCATGAGCACGAGCGGAGCCGCAAACGACCCGAGGAGCGCGCTGAAGCCATTCTGCAGCACACCCATATTGAAACCGCGCCGGCGCTCGCCTGATTCCGACGCCATGATCGAGAGCGCCACCGGCAGGAACGGCCCTTCCGCGAGGCCCATGAGCATGCGCGTCGCAAACAGCATCGCAAACGACCCCGCGAGCCCCGAGAGAAACGAGCACAGTGAAAAGGCTACGATGCAGACGAGGAGAAACGGTTTGCGGATGCCGGAGCGGTCCGAGGCCGCGCCAAAGACGTAGGCCGAGATGGCCCAGGTGATCGACAGTCCCGAGCTGATGAAGCCGATTTCCTTGTTCGTCAGATGCAGGTCCGGCGCGATAAAGGGCGCGAGGAATCCCGCGGCATTGCGATCGAAGAAGAGGAACCCGAAGGTGACGCCAAGCAGCAGGAGAATCCCGTTCTCATAGGTCGCGAAACGGCTTCGAGTCATGGATGCCCCTCAAGCGAACTGCAACTCGACTGTAAGCGAAGTCAAGCGGCCTCCGCTGCAGTGAAGGCTAGCGCACATCCGCAAAGCGCGCCAAGATCACTCCCATGAAGCTCGTCGATGTCTCCATCCGCGACGGCAACCAGAGTCTCTGGGGCGCCACCGCACTCAATACGGCCAAGACGCTGAGCATCGCGCCGGTGCTCGACCGCGTCGGGTTCAGCGCGCTCGATTTCACGTCGAGCACGCACATGGGTATTGCAGTCCGCACTCACAAGGAAGATCCGTGGGAGCTCATACGCGCCATGCGGGCCGCGGCGCCCAATACGCCGCTGCAATTCATCACGACCGGCTTTCGCTTCATCTCCTGGGAAACGTCCGGGCGCGACTTCATGCGGCTCGTGTATCGCTGCCTAGTGCGCAACGGCATCGGACGCTTCGCGCTCATCGATCCGATGCATCACCTGCCCTCGCTCCTCGATCTCGCCCGCATCATTCGCGAGGAAGGCGGCGAGGTCCTCGCTGGCCTGACCTACACCATCAGCGCCGTGCATGACGACGCCTTCTACGCCAATCTCGCCGGCGCGCTCGCCGCGTCCCCGGATATTCCGCGCCTGTACCTCAAGGATCCGACGGGACTGCTCACACCGGAGCGTGCCCGGACATTGATTCCCGCCGTGCGCGCGCGGCTGGGCGGCAAGCCGCTCGAGCTTCATTCGCATTGCACGATCGGACTCGCGCCGCTCACCTACATGACCGCGGCGGAACTTGGCATCGACACGTTGCACGTCGCGCTCGGGCCCCTGGGGAACGGTACGTCCCTGCCGGCGGCGCATCGCACGATTGCCAATTTGCGCGAACTCGGGCACCGGGTCGACATCGACGATCGAACTCTCGGGCTCGGCGCGGATTACTTCAGCCGACTGGCCGCGGCCGAGGGCTTGCCAGCGGGAACGCCGCAGGAATACGACGCCGCCTACCTGCGCCACCAGCTTCCCGGCGGCGCGATCACGACCACGATCCGGCAGCTCGCCGAGCTCAAGCTCGAGGATCGTCTGCCCGCCGTGATCGAAGAAGCGGTGCGCGTGCGCGCCGAGCTCGGGTATCCAATCATGGTCACGCCCTTCCCGCAGATCGTCTGCACGCAGGCGCTCTTCAACGTGATCGGCAAGCACCGCTACGAGAACGTGCCGGATCAGGTCATCCGCTATGTGCTCGGCCGCTTCGGCCATCCCACGGCGCCCATCGAGCCGGAAGTGGAGCAACGCATTCTGGCGCGCGCGCGCGCGCAGGAATTGAAGGCTGAGCCCGAGGCACCACCGCTCGAGGAGCTGCGGCGCAGAATTGGCGCAACGCTCTCAGACGAGGAATTCCTGCTGCGCGCGGTCATGCCGGGCGATCAGGTGGATGCGATGCTCGCGACGGGTCCTGCCGAGCGCCACTACAACCCCGACACTCGACCGCTGTTGACACTCCTCGGTGAGCTGGCGAAGCGCGAAGCTTCGAGCGATCTCAGCATCGAGAAGCCCGACTTTCGCCTGCGTCTGCGCAGCCACCGGCGCGCATGAGCGCGGGCGCTGATCGTATCGCCACGACCCACGTCGGGAGCCTGCCGCGTGGCGCGGCCGTCGTCGATATGCTCTCGAAGAAGGAGCAAGGCGAGCCCTACGACGCCGCCCAATTCGATCAGACGATGCGCGCCGCGGTTCACGAGGTGGTGCTGCGGCAGCGGGATACCGGTCTCGACATCGTGAGCGACGGCGAAACGTCGAAGATTTCCTACGCGACCTACGTCAAGGATCGCTTGTCGGGATTTTCCGGAGACCGGCCGCGCCAGGTCGCGCTCGACCTCAAGGATTTTCCCGAGTTTCGCACGAAGATGGCCGTCTTCGCCGGTGCGCAGTCGTTCAAGCGGGCGTGCTGCACCGGTCCGATCCAGGTGACTGAACGCGAATCGCTGCGCAAGGACATTGCGAATCTCAAAGACGCAGCAATGGCACACGCCGCCGCAGCCTTCATGAACGCTGCCTCACCGGGTGTCGTCTGCGCCTTTCAGCCGAACGAGTACTACCCAAGCCACGAGGCCTACGTCGAGGCGGTCGCCGAAGCGATGCGCGAGGAATACGAAGCGATTGTCGCGGCGGGTCTCACGCTGCAGATCGATTGTCCCGATCTCGCGATGGCGCGGCACACGGGATTTCAGGATCTGACCGAAAGCGAGTTTCTCAAGCGCGCGGCGCATCAGGTCGAGGCGCTCAATCATGCCTTGCGCAACATTCCGGCCGAGAAACTGCGCATGCACGTGTGCTGGGGCAACTACGAAGGTCCGCACAACTACGACATTGCGCTCGAGCGGATCCTGCCCCTGGTGTTGCGCGCCAAGCCTGCCGCGATCCTGTTTGAGGCGGCAAATCCGCGTCATGCGCACGAATGGATGATCTGGCGCGACGTCAAGCTTGACGACGGCAAAGTGCTGGTCCCCGGCGTCATCACCTCGACGTCGAACTACGTCGAACATCCGGAATGGATCGCGCAGCGTCTCGAGCAGTTCGCCAGCATCGTGGGGCGCGAGCGCTTGATCGCCGGCACCGACTGCGGCTTCGGGACCTTTGCCGGCATCGGCAAGATCGATCCGCAAATCGCCTATTTGAAATTGCGCGCCCTGGTCGAAGGAGCAGCACGCGCATCCGAGCGCCTCTGGCGCCGGCGCCAGCCCAGCCACTGACCCAACCACTGACGGAGAGCAGCCCATGTCGAAAGCCAAACGACCCGTGCTTCTGATCGGTGGTATTCCCGGAACCAACACCGAGGATATCCTCAGGATGGTGAGCCCGATTGTCGGCGACCTCGCGATTGGACTCACCGACGGCGAGACCGGCATCCGCCGCTTCTGGATCTACTACGTCGGAATCAACACCTGGGACAAGCATCCGGATCTCGAGGTCATCCGTCACGTGACCGAAAAATCCGGCGTCCCCGGCCTTCCGGACTGGCTGCCCGCCGGCTACCACGCCTTTCAATGGTGGGGAGCGAAACCGGGCGTCACTCAACTCTCGACCATCGAGACGCTCGGTTATCCCGCCGAGGCAGTGGCCTCCTATCAGGTTTTTCGCAAGCTCCGCGACCAGGGCGTGATTCCACGCGGGGTGCGCTTTCAGCAGTGCCTGCCCTTTCCCGACGACGCGGTGCGCCTCTTCACGAACAGCGCGCGCAACATGGATCTGATGGTCGACGCCTACGTCGATGTGATGAAGCGCGATGTCGCGCGCCTGTGCGCGCAGATTCCGCACGACGATCTCGTGATCCAATGGGACATCAACTGGGAAACCGTCGCCATCGAACATGGCGATCACCTGCCCGATGCGCCGCCCATGCAGTTCAAGCCGACCGGCGATCCGATGACACGCTTCCTGCGCTACGTGCGCGAGTTGAACGCTCCCATCCCGGCCGCTGTGCCGGTCGGCATGCATCTCTGCTACGGCGACCTGCACCATCAGCACTTCAAGGATCCCGCCGATCTCGCGACGAGTGTCGTCATGGCGAACAAAGCCGCCGAGGTCACGCCGCGACCGATCAATTTCGTGCAGATGTCGGTGCCCAGGCACCGCAGCGACGATGCGTACTTCAAACCTCTGGACGATCTGCGCATTGGGGACGCAACGGTGTACGCGGGGCTCGTGCATTACACCGACGGCGTCGCAGGGAGCGTCAAGCGCCTGAACGCGTTCAAGCGCCACTTTTCGGGGCCGACCGGCGTCTCCACGGAATGCGGCCTCGGCCGGCGCCCGCAGGACCAGCAGCTGGTGCGCTTACTGGAGATTCACCGCGACGTCGCCGCCGCCATCTAGCCGGACTGCAGGCGACGCCGCAATTCAGCCCGGCGCGCGGTGCACATCCGTCTTGCGCCAGGCCGGCAGCTCCGACAATGCCGCGTGCCAGCGCCGGATCTCACTGTATTTTTCGAGCGGTAGCTGCGCGCGCTCCGCGAGGTTGAGGGGCGCACCGAGCGCGAAATCTGCAATCGTCAAGCGATCGAGCGCGACGAATTTGCGACCGGTGAGCTGCCCATCGAGCACCGCCGCCGCGCGATGAAATCGCTCGTTGCCCTTGGCAACCTCTACGGGGTCGGGCTCGCCGATGCCGAAGAGCTTCTTGACGACCCGCTCGAAAATGAAGATGGCGCAGGCGGAATCCCAGTGCGCGCAATCCCAGAAGAGCCAGCGGCTCACATCGGCACTCGCGCGGGGATCAGACGGGTACAAACCGCTCTCGGGCCGCTTGGAGGCGAGGTACTGAATGATCGCGTTCGACTCCCAGAGCACGAAACCGTCGTCCTCGAGGACCGGCATGCGTTGATTGGGATTGAGCGTCTTGAAATCGGGCTGGCGCTGCGCTCCGCTGCCGAGATCGACGATGCTGGTCTCGTAGCTGAGCCCGAGGTGATTGGCAACCGCGAGCACCTTGAATGCGCGTGGCGAGGGTGGAAATACGTGTAGCTTCATTGCTGGGGCGCTCCTTGGAATTCTTTGGGCCCGCAGACCCTCAAGGGCCTTCGCTGAAGTTTGCGCGACCGCGCTCGCGCTTTCAATCGGGCCCGCGCGCAACCACCCGCGTCGCGCAGTCGATGAGCTCCCGCGCTTAGATCGCCCGCGAATACATGGGCACCTGGGCTGCGCGGCCCAGGTACGCGTCAAACACCATCGCAACATTGCGCAGGAGCAGCCGGCCTGCGGGCGTTACTTCAATCGACTCCGGTCGAACGTTGAGAAGACCATCGTCCTCGAATGACCGCAGGCGATTGAGCTCGTCGGCAAAGTAATCGTCGAAGTTGACGTGAAAACGCTGACTGACGGCGCCGCGGCTGATGCGCCCGTAGCACATCAGTTCCTGGATGACTGCCGCGCGCACACGATCGTCGTCGGTGAGCTTGAGGCCGCGCTGCACGGGCAGGAGCGAGTTCCCGATCGCGCGCCCATAGTCGGTCAAGGTCTTGTAGTTCTGCGAAAAGGTCTGCGCAACACTGCCGATGGCCGTGACGCCCAGCCCGACGACGTCGCAATGCGCGTGCGTCGAATAGCCCTGAAAATTTCGCTGCAGCGTGCCCTCATCGCGCGCCTTGATGAGCTCATCCTGCGGCTTGGCGAAATGATCCATCCCGACGTACTCGTAACCAGCGCCGATCAGTTTCTCGATCGTTGCTCCGAGGAGCTCGAGCCGTATTTCGGGCGTCGGCAGATCGGCCTCACGAATGCGCCGTTGCGCTTTGAACATGCGCGGCAGGTGCGCATAGGCATAAACAGCAATACGGTCGGGTTGCGAGCGGATCAGCCGGTCAAGCGTGGCGCCGAAGCGCTGCGGCGTCTGCAACGGCAGCCCGTAGATGAGATCGACGCTGATCGAGCGAAAACCGGCGCTGCGCCCCCGTTCGATGACGCTCTCCGCCTCCTCCGGCAATTGCACGCGATTGACCGCGCGCTGCACGTCGGGATCGAAGTCCTGTACACCGAGGCTCAGGCGATTGAATCCCATGGCGGCGAGCGCCTCGATTGCGCCAGGCCCCGTCGTGCGTGGGTCGACTTCGATCCCGTATTCGCGCCCGGCGGCAGAGCTCAACTGGAACGAGCGGCCCAGGGCCGCGAGCAGGCCCGCAAGCTGCTCACTGCTCAAGAAAGTCGGCGTGCCGCCGCCCAGATGAATCTGCCGGACCTCGCGCCGCGAGTCGAACAACGCCCCCTGCAAGGCGATTTCGCGTTCCAGCTGTGCGACATAAGCCGCGGCCGTGCCGGCATTGCGGGTGATTATCTTGCTGCACCCACAGTAGAAACATGGGCTCGCGCAAAACGGAATGTGCATGTAGATCGAGAGCGGCGCTGGCACTCGCGAGTCATTTGAAGCAAGGGCGGCCGCACGATAGTCCGCTGCCGTGAAATCCGGCCGGAACTGCGCGGCGGTCGGATAGGACGTATATCGCGGTCCAAAGCAGTCATAGCGGCGAATCAGATCGCGATCGAACCGGACAGCAGCGCTCATCTACCCCCTCCAGGAAGGCCTCTTTTATACATCTTAGGGAGCCTCCGGGTGTGACTGGATACGTAGTTGCCGTTGTCTGGCGGGCCGGGTTCACGGATCATCGAATAATGCCAAGTCCGATCGTCAACATCGACGACCTGATCAACGCGCAGGATGTCCGGCGCACCCTGCCCCTGATCCTCTTCTGGGCGGGCGCCGCGATGCTCGCCGACGGCTATGACCTGCTGTCGATCGCCTACGCCGGCCCCATGATCATCAAGGAATGGGGCCTCAATAAACACGACTTCGCGCTGGTGCTGAGTGTTTCGGCCGGGGCGTCGATGCTGGGAGGATTTGCCTGCGGTTATTTCGCCGATCGGTTCGGCCGCAAGAATTCGATCGTCTTCGGCACGCTGCTGCTAGGTCTCAGCACCCTCGGCTCGACCCTGGCCACCAATCTCGATGAACTTCTCATCTGGCGGGCCATCGCGGGATTCGGCATCGGCACCGTGCCGCCCGTGGCCATTGCCCTGGTGAATGAATTCGCGCCGCAGCGGCTGCGCGCCACGATTGTCGCGGCGCTCTATCTGGGGACGACCATCGGAGCGTGGAGCGCGGCACAGGCGCGGGACCTGTTGGCGCCGGCGCACGGCTGGCAGATCATGTTCCTGATCGGCGGCATCGCACCGCTCGCGGTTTGCGCCGGCCTCGCGTTCTTTCTGCCCGAATCGCCCCGCTTCCTGGTGATCCGGCGCCCCGGATCCCCCCAGCTCGCGCGGCTCGCGCAGCGGCTCGCGCCAGCGGCAAGGTTCGCGCCCGAAACGCGCTTCATCACGACCACCGAGTTGTCCGCGCGCGGCGATCCCTTGCGCCTGCTCTTCGTGGAGGGGCGCTGGCGTATCACCCTCACGTTCTGGCTCGCCTATTTCGCGAGCGGGCTGACGCTCTACACCATGCTCTATTGGTCGCCCATCATTCTGGTCTCCCTCGGCATCAACGAGCGTCATGCCGCGGTGGTCTCCGGTTGGGCGGGCATTGCGGGCTGGGTGGGCGGCGTGATCATCACGCGCCTGATCGATCGATTCGGATTGCGTGCCATGGTGACGCCGCCACTTCTCGGCATCGCGCTCGTCGGCGGCCTTGGCTATCTCGGCGGCATGCCCTCGGCCGTCATCGCGTCGGTTACTCTGCTTGGTGGCATGGCCTTCTCGGGCGGCCAAGCGGGACTGCACGCCACCGGCGGTCTGATCTACCCGACCGCGATCCGCGCGAACGGCATCGGTCTCGGCCTCTTCGTCACGCGCTCGGCAGGCGTCGTCGGGCCGTTCATCACGGCTCAGCTCTACGTCGGTGAGCACGCGGTCCAGCACGTCCTGTGGTCCGCTGCCCTGCCGCTCGCGGTCGTTTCGATTTGCTACCTCCTGCTGGCTCGGCTGCACGTGCAAGGACACGCATGAAGATCGTCGATGTCACGCTGACGCTTTTTACCTGGGATGGCATTCCGCCCGTTGCCTACGGTCCGAATATCGGCATGCCCGGCGGCTCGTGCCTGCTGGGACTTCTCGCCATCACCACCGATGATGGGATAACCGGCCACGCATTTCATGGCTCCTCGTATCGGAGCGCCGAGGTCGATGCGCGGACGCTCATCGATGTGCTGAAGCCCGTGCTCATCGGCCAGAATCCGCTCGATCGCGAAAGACTCAACCAGCGTCTTTGGGGCCGGGGACGCGGCACACTCGTGCGCGCCATCGGCGCGGTCGATGTAGCGCTCTGGGATCTGGCGGGCAAGATCGCGGGGCTGCCGATACACCAATTGCTCGGGTCCTATCGCGACCGGCTGCCCGCGTATGCAAGTTCTCCGGCGCTCGCCTCCCCCGAAAAATATGTTGAACAGGCGCTCTACTACCGAGCGCGTGGCTGGCAGGCCTACAAGATTCATCCGCCCACTCCGTGGAGCGAAGACATCAAGACCTGCATTGCCGTGCGCAAGGCCGTCGGCGACGGCTATCCCCTGATGCTCGACGCGATCTGGAGCTACGACTATCCAACGGCGCTCAAGGTCGGCCGCGCGATCGAAGAACTCGATTTTCACTGGTTTGAAGATCCGCTCACGGAGTGGAACATCCACGGTTACCAGAAGCTCAGAGCGCAGCTCCACATTCCGCTGATGGCGACGGAGCTGCCTTTCGGCGGTCTCGATCAATATCCGCCGTGGCTCCTCGCGCAGGCCACGGACTACCTGCGCGGCGATGTGTGCTTCAAGGGCGGCATCACGACCTGCATCAAGGCCGCGCACCTCGCCGAAGCCTTCGGCATGAACTTTGAAATTCACCACGGCAGCAATTCGCTCAACAACGTCGCGAACCTCCATATCGCGATGGCGATCCGCAATTGCGAATACTTCGAGGTGCTGCTGCCGGACGCCGCCAACAAGTTTGGGCTCATCGAAGACATCGAAGTCGATTTCGAGGGCATGGTGCACGCGCCGCAGGGTCCTGGGCTCGGTGTCGCCATCGACTTCGATCGAATCAAACGCGCTACGAAGGCAATTCTAAGCTAGGAGTATTCACCATGGGTCAGGTCTGTTTTGGTCAACCGGATGACGGCATCATCCAAATGGCATACGTCGTGAAAGACATCCACAAAGCCATCAACCACTGGGTAACGAAACTGAAGGTTGGCCCCTGGTTCATTCTCGATCACTTCACCGGCGTCGATCCCAAGTACCGGGGCAAGGACTCAAAGGCCGACGTTGCACTCGCCATGGCCTTCTCGGGTCACATGAACATTGAACTCATCCAGCCGAACAACGATGCACCATCGGTCTACAAGGAGGGCATCGAGCGCAGCGGCTACGGCTTTCATCACTGGGGTGTCGCCACCTGGCATTTCGACCGCGATGTCGAGAAGTATCGCGCCGAAGGCCACGAAACCGCGTTCATCGCTGCCGTGCCGAGTGGCGGACGCGTCGCCTACATGGACACAACCGCGCTCCTGCCGGGATTTGTTGAATTGATTGAGCTCGGCGGCGCGTTTGATCCGGTCTTCAGCCGCTTCTATCGCGAGAGCATCGGCTGGGACGGCACCGCGCCGGTGCGTTCGTTCATCTAATCAACCCCCGCCCGGTACCGGTGTAGGTTCGGGGGATTTGACTCCGGAGCAAGTTAGGGTAGCGCCGACCCGGGGTTCTCTTCGGCCCCGGTAGAAATCGCGCAGCAGAAATTCCGAGCGGTCCTCCACCGGAATTTCTGGTGCCCGTTTGCGCCATGAGCGCGAAGGTGGTCCCCACCCACTTATGCCCAATACCCCGAGCTAACACCGGTACCGGGCGGGGGTGTCGAAGCTCTAGAAGTAGCCGTTGAGTTCGGCGAACACGAAGGTCCGGTTCTGCAGGTCATTCTGCGGAATGCCGTCGTAATTGCGCACGCCGAGGCGGATCTGCGCGAACTGGATCGGCGTGAACTCCCACAGGAGACTAAAGCGGTTCTGCTGGTCATGATCAATGGCGGTGTCGGGATCGAAATACTCCGCCGTGAGTTTGAGATTCTGACCCGGATGAACTTTCCAGTCGGCCTCGATCAGTCCGGCCGCCTGCTTGCGCCGCGGGCCCGCACTGTCGTCGATGATGTAGTCGGCCTCGCCCAGCCACACGACGGGCCCGGTGCGTAACGCGGCAAAGAGATTCTGCATCTGACGGTTGCCGGTGTCGGACGCTTCGTTGACGTTGAAGCTGGCGCCGGCGCGCCACACGGACTGCACGTGTTCGGCACGCAGACTGTACTGCTTGCCATTGCTCGCCGCGGGGCCGCCCGCCGTGCCGTTCGAGACCGCAAATTGCGCACTCCACTGGGCGGTTTCAATTCCAACTTCGACGCCGCGGTCCGGCGTGGCGAAATTGATCCCAGGCACTTGACGGATATACGCCGTGTCATCCTGCAGCCGCAATCCGTACGGCAGATACATCTGCCCCGCTTGAACGAAGAACCTCTGGTTGTCGAACCAGAAGCGCCCGTAGGCTTCAGCGTTATTGCTGATGCCCGGTGCGAGACGTTCATCGACATACACCGACAAGCGGTCCGGGATCGCCCGCACTTCGAGATATACGCGAAGCTGTTCGAGATCGAACGCCGACGTCGAGCCCTGCTGAGGAATGCTCGTATACGAGGCGTCCGCGCGCAGGTTGCCACCCACCGCCAGGTAGCGATTGATCTCACCGGTCCAGGGCGAACTCCCTTCAGTCGCGATGTAATGGGCCGGCAACACCGTCTGACCCCAGACGTTCCCATAGGCATTGCGCATGCCGCCGCCCGTCGGGCTCACATGGCAGGCGACGCACTTGAGTCCCTGCTGTGCCGCGAAGTATGGCTCGGCGCTTGCGCTTGCCGAGAGGATCAGCAACAGCAGAGACAAGAGGACTCGAATTCTCACAGTTGGGCTCCCACGCTGAATCGCATGACAAAGTCGCTCCCGCGCGCGCCAGTTCCTGCGCCATCGATCGCGGCGCCCGACAGGTCAAGGACAGCGGTCGAACCGGTGCCCGCGATCGTCAACTGATAGGTATCAGCGGCGAGCGTGCCGGCCGCAGGCCGGATGTCGAGCACCGTGGGATTCAGCGAGCGAACCACAATCGTGAGATTGCCGATGGAACTCTCGTTGCCGTCGCTGAAAGTGCCGTCGCCGCCGCTCGCAGTCAGGGTCACGCTCGCGGCGTTGACGGATGACACGTCGAGCTCACCGTCCGCCGCGATGACGATGTCGCCGGCATTGTCCGTGGATGACATCGACTGACTGCCGTCAACCAGCGGCGCGACCGCGCGCAACTGCGTCGGCCCGCTCGATGCCGCCAGCGCCGCACTCGCCTGTGCGCCGTCCGTAATCCACTGGCGAATCACATCGATGGTCGATTGCGGCAGTGGCGGCTGCCCGAGCGGCATTTGTCCGCCGACCGCGGCGTGACCTTCAATTTTATCGATGATGTAGCTCGACTCGGGATGGCCCGGATTGACTCGCAGGAGCGACGGCACTTCGACGCTAGGTGCATTCACGAGCATCGCGTAGGCCGACGCCGCGTCGAGTCGAAAGCCAAGCGGAGCCGCTGCGCCAACGTGACACTGTGCGCATATCGGCGTGAAGACATGTGACTGAATGGACGCGAAGTCCGCGACCAACGGATCCTGCCCGCCCCCGATGGGCTGGCCGTTGGCATCGAGGCCCGCGCCACTCCCTGCACAGCCCGGCAACAGACTTGCCATCGCCAGCAGAAGTGCGGGCGTGACTCTTGACGGTATCACTCGATGCATGGAATTTGGCACAAGGGCGCCACCTGCAGGTACGTGTCGGTGTCGTACGTACCCCGCCGGACGTGCGGCGGTTCCAATGCATCTAGATGCTTTTTATTTTTCTCTCCTCATTGACCCGGATCGCCACGCACGCGTACTCACGGACGCAACCGCGCATGCCGGGAACAGCCTTCAGCGCAGGCCCGACTGCCGACGCGCGCCCCCGAAGGAACGCTGCAGAATGTAGTCGACCGAAAGCGCGCCAGGCCCGGCGATCGCAAGCCAGAGAAAGAGCGCGAAGTACAGAAACTCGTCGAGTCCGAGCAGCGTATCGAATGAATCGACGTCGGCCCACTGTGCCGCGCGGATCGCCACGATCATTGTGACGCCGAGCGCGCCCGCGGAGATCCGCGTAAGGAAACCCGCGAGCAGAAACAAGCCGCCGACGAACTCCACGCCCGACACGAAGGGCGCAAGAATCTCAGGGTAGGGAATACCCCAGCTGTCGCGGAAGTTGCCGATGACGAGCGGCAGATTGTGCAGCTTCCCCCAGCCGCTCAGCACGAACACCCAGCCCACTGTGATGCGCGCAAAGAGCGGCGCGAACCACGCGAAATAGCGCGACGTGCGCTCCGGCCAGCCGACAAACAGGTCAATGAGGGTTTTCATGATGTTTCCGGTCTGCGTGAGCGCAGCACGTGTCGCCGTCCGTTACGGCGACGCCATCTTAGTCAAATGGCACGGCCTAAGAAATCAGACGACGCCAGCCCGGGCTGCGATACGCCGTGGCGCCGTCTCCTTGATTCCGAGGGCCAAGAGGCCCGCCAGGATTGGCAGGCAGAACATGATCCAGAGCGGCGCATTGAGCCCGTAACGGTCGGCAGCCATCCCTGCGAGCGTCGGCGACAGCGCGCCACCCACGCCCTCGCCCACGCCCATGATCAGGCCGAGAGCCGTCGCCGTATGGCGCGAATCGACGGTCTCCGAAGGAATGGTCGCCATGAATAAGGGGAACGCACCGACGACGACCCAGCCCGCGAAGAAGATCGCGCCGAGCGACCAGACCGAGCCGTGGTAGTAGAGAGCGGCCGCCGGAAGAATGACGCCCGCAAAGGTCACGACGATCAGGGTAGGCCTGCGACCCACCCAATCCGAAATACCCGGCGCGACGAATCCTGAGATCGCGGCAGACACGCCGAGCGCTCCGATCAGATTGCCCATCGTTTCCGGGGCAAGGCCCCGGACGTTCACCAGAAAGAGCGGCAGAAATACGAACCCGATGACCAGGTGCGACACGAGGAGCACCGACATGAGTATGCAGAGCACGATGTTCTTGTGCGCCAGAGCGCCGACGAGCGACAGGTGCTCCTTGGGAGCGCCCGCGACTGTCGCCTCACGCGGGGGCTCACGAACCAGCCACGCCACGAGGAGCGCGCTCACTGCGGCCGGGACTGCGGCGAGGAAGAAGGCCTTCCGCCAGCCAAAGTGCGTTGCGAAGGGCACGAGGATCATCGACGCCGCCGTCGAGCCGAGGAGGTTCGATCCGAAGTTCTGCATGAAGCCCATGGCAAAGCCACGGCGCGCCGGCGCGACTTCGATCACCGTGAGCGCCTGGCTGATCGGCAGCACGCCGCCCTCGGCGATGCCCATCAGGAGGCGCACGGCGAACAGCATGATGAATGAGCTGACGATGCCGGAAAGCGCGGAGCACGCGGCGAACACGAGCGTTACGGCGATGAGAATGGGTTTGCGCATCCCGAGGCGGTCTGAGAGCCCGCCGACGGCAATCCCGGCGATCGCCCAGGTGAGCGAGAACGCCGATGCGATCATGCCGACCTCGGTGTTCGAAAACCCGAGGTCCGGCTGTACGAACGGCATCAGGAAATTGAGCGAGTTGCGATCGAAGAAGAGGATGCCGAAATTCAGGCACAGCAGCCCCACGAGGAGCGCCGGGTAGTAGCGCGGTCGATCGTTCAACGGAGTCTCCTGGAGAATCTGCGAGGCCTGAAAGATAAACGAACGCCCGGACGATGACCCAAGAGTCATCGCCCGGGCGAACGCCGCCGGACTCTCAAACTATCAGAAGTTGACGCGTGCCTGCAGTCCGACGCGGACCTCACCATCGTTCGGTACGCAGTAGAACGAACCAGACACTCCGCGCAGATCCTGGATTTCCAGGCAGTACTTCTCGGCCGTCAGATTGTTGCCGTAGAGCGAGAGCTCGTATTGCTTTGCGGAACCGAACGCGTAGCTGGCCCGAGCATTGACCTCGGAGCGCGACGTGTACTCGTCGATCGGCACCTGCGGGCTGTATTTCACCTTCGATGAGCTCTGGTAGCGGTAGTCCGCATGCAGGCTCAGGCGATTCGCGCCGATGTCGAAGCTGCGCTCGAGCGCCGCGTTCAGCGTCATCTTCGGCGACAGCGGCAACTCGTAGCCCTTCTTGAAGTCGCCGTGACCTGCCGTGCCCTGCGGCACGTCAAAGTCGATGCCCGTCACGTCCGTGAGCTTGGTGTCGAGTAACCCGAGGTTCGCCGATACCAGCCAGTGTTCGGCCGGCACCCAGTTGGTTTCGATTTCCAGGCCCTTGATCTGCGATTCCGGCAGATTGAAGAACTCGGGACCGTTCACGCCCACGTTGAACACCTGCTGGTCCTTCCAGATGTTGAAGAACACCGCCGCGTTGAAGATGAGCGAGCGATCGAGGAGCGTCGACTTGAAGCCGAGCTCGAACGCATCGAGGGTCTCGGGCTTCAACGGCCGCTGCGGAAACGGCGTGTCATCCGTATGCAGGAACTCGAGGTCGAACTTGCCCGACTTGAAGCCGCGCGAGTAGCTGCCGTAGAACATGGCATCGGGGCCCACGTGGTACTGCAGGCCAATCTTGCCGCCGACCTCGTCGTTCTTGAGGTTCGGGCGCGTCGTCTCGGTGTCCGCGCAATGCACGAAGGGCAGCGTCGGCTTCGGCAAGCAGGCTGGCAGGCCTGCCGAGAGCGCAAGAATCTGCGCCTTGTCGACGTAGATCGATGGATCCCAGTTGAGAGGCTTCACGAACGCGCCCGCAAACACGAACGGATCGGCCTTGTCGTCCTTCGTGTAGCGCACACCTACGGTGAGATTCCACTGGTCGGTGAACCGGTAGTCGATCTGTCCGTAAGCCGAAGTACTCTGATCCTTGAGGTTATGAATGCTGAACGACACCGTGTTGCCGTACGGATCCGGAATCACGTCGAAGAGACTCGGCGGAGTGATGCCGACCGCGGACGGATGCGCTCCCGGGAAGCCGTTGTCGCCGAAGCGAATATCCTGCGCGAGCGTTGAGGTTTCCCGCAGATAATAGAGTCCCGTGATCCAGCGCAGCTTCGCAGCGTCGTCGTTCGAGGCAAGTCGAAATTCCTGTGTGAACTGCTTGTACTCCTGGTCCATGTCGATCACGAGCACATCGTGCGTCACGCCCGGCGTGCCGGCGCCCGCGATGTTGCCATCGCCCGTGTTGTCCTCTTCGTAGAGGCCGTGCGTCTTGTCGTAGGAGCTGATCGAGCTGAAGGTCGACGCGCCAAAGTCGTGATTGACCTTGATATAGCCACCGTCAACTTTGAGATCCGCCTTGTTCGAGCCGCCCGACCAGACGTCCTGCCACCTCGTTGTGAGCCGGTCGAAGTTCTCGATGTTCACCGCAGGCACGTTGCCTACGGTGTTCAGCACGCCTTTCTCCCAATTGATGTTGCCCGTGAAGGCCAGCAGGTCATTGACTCTAAGCACCGGATTGGTCGCCGAAATCGCGGCGAGGGCGCCCGCCATCTTCTGCGGCTGCGCGCCACCATTGGAACGCGCCGTGTGCAGACTCGCGCTGACGCGTGTGCCCTGCACTGGCTCCCAGAGGAACGTTGCGCGAATCGAGTGCCGATCCTCGTCTCCGTATTTCTTGTCGTTGGTGTCGAGGTTGTGCCAGATGCCGTCACGCTTGTGGTAGATGCCGGCGAGCCTGAGGGCCGCGGTCGATCCCATCGGAAACGATACGCCCGCCTCGAGTTCGGTCAGATTGTGGCTGCCGTAGGTCGCAAGCGCGTTGCCCCGCACGGAGTCCGCTCCGATCTTTGGCATATTGGAGATGTAGTTGACCGCGCCGCCGGTCGTGTTGCGGCCGAAAAGGCTGTTCTGCGGTCCACGCAGCACTTCGACCCGCTCCATGTCGAACAACCCGAGCGTGCTCATATAAGAGGAGTTCATCGTCACTTCGTCCATGTACGTGCCCACGGACGACGGCGCGTTGCCGAAGAATTCGTTCGTGCCGACGCCGCGGATGACGATGTGCTGGCTCAACGCGTTCTGCACGACCACGTTGAGGTTCGGGGCGAGCTTCGTGATGTCGGTGATCTGACCCACGCCGGCCTTCTGCAGCTGCTCGCCGGTGTACGCCTGGATGGCGATCGGAACGTCCTGCACGTTCTCCGAGCGCTTCTGCGCCGTCACCACGATTTCGAAGATCTCGCCTTCGTTGCGCGCGCCCGTCGCCGCGGGTTCATCCGCGCGCGCGAGCGTTCCGAACACCAGGCCGAGGCTCGGCACCAACAGTGTCACGAGCCGCGCAAGCGGAGCAAGTCGACTCAACCACCAGTCGCTCTTCATGTTCCATCCCCCTTCAGTTGTCTAAATTCAAGCACTCATCCCGCCGTCGACGACAAGCTTGCTGCCGGTCATGAAACTGCTTTCATCCGATGCCAGGTAGAGCACCGAACGAGCGATCTCATCGGGAGTGGCGTGCCGCCCGAGTGGAATCAGCTCATCGAAGAATCGCCCGGCGTCGCGGCCGAGCACCGTGCTCAGCTGCGACTCGATGCCGGACTGAAAACTGTTGCGCGTCGGACCCGGGTGAATGGTGTTCACCCGGATGCGCCGGGCGGCTGCTTCCTTCGCAACGCATCGCATCAGGCCAATCTGCGCATGCTTGGCCGTGATATAGGCGTAGACACCGGCGTCACCCCGCAAGCCCGCGACGCTCGACGTGATGATGATGCTGCCGCCGTCGTTCATCTGCGGCAGTCCGTATTTGCAGCAGAGAAACGCGCCTTTGACGTGAACACGATAGACGTCGTCGAAGACGTCCTCCGGATAGTTTGCGAGCGGCGCGATGACGCCGGCATTGCCCGCATTGCTGAAGAGCACGTCGATCTTGCCCCACTGACTCACCGTCGCCGCGATCGCAGCTTCAACATCGCGCGGCTCGCGCACATCGCAGGTCTGGATTGCAACGTTGTCCGACGCCAGCTCCTGAGCGGCACGGCGGAGGTCGTCCACTTTCAGATCGACCAGCATCACGCGCGCACCTTCCGCAACAAAGCGTTTGGCACTCGCCAGCCCGATGCTGCCGGCAGCACCGGTCACAAGACAGACTTTGCCTGCGAGTCGTGCCATGGCGCTCTACGTATCCTCCGGACGAATCTCATCGGCGCCGTCCATCACGACTTCGACCAGGATCGGCTGCGTCGACTGAAATGCGCTCATGAGGGCCGCACCGAGTTCGGCGGAGCGCGCCACGCGCAATGCCCGCACGCCCTGACTCGTGGCAAGTCCGCAGAAATCGAGTTGCGGCAGCCGGGTGCCCGGCAGACGCCGCAGATCGAAACGCTCGGAGAACTCGTGCAGGGCTTGGTAGCGGCCGTTCTTGACGATGATGAATGCGATACGCAGACCCAGTTGCGCCGCTGACCACAGACCTTGAATCGAGTACATGCTCGAGCCGTCGCCGATGATGGCAACGACCGGCTGTCCCGGACGGCCGAGCGCCACGCCGACAGCTGCCGGCAAGCCGAATCCGAGGCCCCCACTCGCGCAGGTGTAGAAACCATCGCGCGCCGTGATCGGCAGATAGTCATGCATCGGGCCGCGGCTGCTCGGCGCTTCTTCGACGATGATGCTGTCGGCCGGCCGCAGCGCCGCGATCTCCTGCAGGAGATATGCGTCGGTCAGCCGCTCACCCGACACCTTGAGCGGGCGCTTCAGTGCGCATGGCGCTCCGCGTGTGATCGGCGGTGGCCCATCGAGCAATGCGCGCACGCCGAGCTTGATGCTCGTCACGACGGCGCGCCCGACCGGCGTCCAGGCCGCCATTGCAGGGTCGTCGACCAGCTGCACGAGCTGTGCGCCGGCGGGAATATGCGGACCAAATCCTTCGACGTGATAGGTAAAGGCCGGCGCGCCCAGCACGAGTATGAAGTCGTTGGCCGCGAGACTCGCGACGATCTTCGCGCGGTCAGCGGCGAGAAAGCCGGCGAATAATCGGTGGTTCTCGGGAAAACTGTTACGGCCCGACATCGGGCTCACCCACACCGCGGCCTGATGCTTCTCGGCGAGCGCAATGGTTTCGTCCCAGGCATCGTCGCGCGCGACGCCGGCACCTACGACGATCACAGGTCGCTGTGCGCGACCGAGCGCCGCGGCGGCATCGGCGAGCAGACTCGGATCACCGCTGACCGTGCGACTCACTTCGCGGGGTTCGAGGGGTGCGCACTTGCGGTCCCAATCATCGACCGGAATCGATACGAAGGTCGGGCCGCGCGGCGCCTGCATCGCCGTGTAATAGGCACGGGCGATCGCCGCGGGCACATCTTCGGCGCGGGCGGGCTCACAGCTCCACTTCACGTAGGGCTTCGGAAATTCAGCGGCCTGCTGTGCGTAGAGGAACGGCTCGTACGGCAGGATTGATCGAGCCTGTTGGCCGGCGGTGATCACCAGCGGCGTCTGATTCCTGAAAGCGGTAAAGATGTTACCGAGCGCGTGGCCGACGCCGGTGGCGGAATGCAGACTGAGGAGGGCCGCGTTGCGCGTCGCTTGCGCGAATCCATCGGCCATACCGGCGGCAACCGACTCCTGCAGGCCGAGCACATAGCGAAAATCCGCGGGCAAATCGCGGAACATCGGCAGCTCGGTGGAACCCGGATTGCCGAAGATGGTGGTCAGCCGGAAGGCGCGCAGCAGATGAAAGACCGCTTCGCGCACGGTGACTTGTCCGGCGATTCCGGCCTTCCGGCTGGACGCGAATGCGTCGCTGTTATCCATCATGTCCCGAGTACCCCCTGCCCGCGCCGAACATGCACTTTATTGCTATGCCTGACTATTGCTAATTGGCGGCGAAGTCATAACATTTCGCTATGGCTTTGGATCCGCGTCAGCTGCGCGCTTTTCTGGCGATTGTCGATTCGGGGAGTCTCGGACTCGCGGCCGAGGCCTTGCACGTCACGCAGCCGGCGCTCAGCCGCATCGTTCGCCGCCTCGAAACGCAGCTCGGGGTGCCGCTCTTCGAGCGCCGCACGACCGGCATGGAGCTCACGAGTTACGGACAGGCGCTGCTGCCGCACGCCACGGTGCTGAGCGCCGAAGGTGCGCGCGCGATCGAACAGATCAACGCGTTGCGGGGACTCGGTCTTGGCACGATCCGCATCGGCGCAGTCGCAAGCGCTGCGATCATGCTGCTGCCCGCGGTGCTCGATCGAATCCTCACCCGCTGGCCGAACCTGCAGGTGCAGATCACCGAGGCCGTCGAGGACCTGCTGGCGGTCGCCCTGACGAACAACGCAATCGACATCGCAATCTCGGGTCCGCTCACTGAAAGCGCGGACATCGTGCAGGTCGCCGAACATAAGTTCACCGACCGCTATTCGGTGATCACAGCGGCACATCATCCACTGCAGCAGCGCAAGGGCCTGACGATTCACGATCTCGCGGAGGCGCAATGGGTGATGCCGCCCGAAGAAGCCGAACCGCGCCGCCAGTTCAACGCTTTGGCTGCGCGCCTCGGCGCAGCGCCGCCGCGCGTCGCTGTCGAGACGCGCTATCCCGCCGTCATCAAGTCTCTGGTGGCCGGTACGAAATTTCTCGGCTGGCTGCCCGAGCCTCTGATTACGGCGGAGACGGCTGCCGGCCTGATTCAACCGCTCGCGGTCGAGGAAATGGACATGCAGCGGCGCTTCTTTGTTTATCGCCGCCGGCGCAGCTCAACGCCACCGCCGGTGCAGAAGTTTCTTGAAGCGTTGAGCACAATCGAAGACTGAGTCTGTCGGTCGCGAGCGACAGGCATCTGTAGGCGCGATCCCACAGATCGATGCGGCGTCGTGCAATTCCGCTCGCCGTACTCATTCGGCAAGATAACGACCGTGGAGCAAAGGCAGATTCGACCGAATGGTCGCTGCATCTCCGCCAGGGGCCGCTAAATGCGGCCCCCACTTTTTTGGGGAGCCGGTGCGCTTGTGCCGCGCGGCTCAGCGCACTGTGAAGAGAATCTGATCGAGCACCCGCCCCGTCGCATCCGCCACGGCGACCCGCCAGGCACCCGAGCTCGGCGCCCAGAGCACTTGAGAATTCGCCGGACCTATCTCCGTGCCATTCAACAGCAACGTCATCGACGCGCTTGCGCCCTTCACCAAAATCGGAATCCTCTGGCGATTCGCCGGGATATCCGGATCGAGCGCGATGACCATGCCATTTGCCGGACTCGTAATTCGCGCGATAGCGCTTGACGCCGCGACTGCCGACACACGGTGCGTCTGCGTCTTGTCGAGATACCATTCGCGGCGCGCCGGCTCGACCGCCGGGGCGAATTCCGTCGCCGCTGCAACTACGCCGCGTGGCGGCGCCGGCGCTTGCGATGAACGATCCGCATGCAACGCCGTCATGATTTCCTGCCACACGGGGGCGGCACCTGTCACACCACTTACATCATGCATCGAGTCGCCTTCAAAGTTTCCGACCCAGACGGCGACCGTGTAGCGCTGTGAGAATCCGACACACCAGTTATCACGCATGTCTTTGCTCGTGCCCGTCTTGGCAGCGCTCCAGAACGACGTATTGAGATGATTGTCGAGTCCGAACGTCACCGTGCGCGCCGCGCGGTCGCTCAGGATATCGGTGACGATGAAACTCGCATCCGCAGGCAGGACCGCACGCTCGCCAGACGTCGCGACCGGCTGCACATGGATTGCGCTCCACCGCCCGCCACGCGCGAGCACCCGATAGGCCTGCACCTGCTCCCAGAGCGTCACTTCAGCGGAACCCAGGGCGAGCGCGTACCCATAGAAGTCGCCGTCCTGCGTGAGTCCGGCGTAGCCGAGTTGCCGCAATCGATCGCGGTAATTATCGACGCCCACCAGCACCAGCGTGCGCACCGCCGGCACGTTGAGTGAGCTCCCAAGCGCTGTGCGAACACTCACGAGACCCTTGAAGTCGCGGTCGTAGTCCTGCGGCAGGTAAACGCCGGTCGCCGTATCAAGATTGAGTGCCGAGTCATCGAGAAGCGATGCCGCGGTCAGATAGCGCCGCTCGATCGCCATCTCGTAGAGAAACGGCTTCAGGGTCGACCCAGCCTGGCGTTGCGCACGCACGCCGTCGACGCTGCCCGCCGTTGAATGCGGCCCCGCCGAACCGACGTACGCAAGCACATCGCCGCTTTCGTTGTCGACCACGAGCGCCGCGCCGTCGCGCACGTTGCGATTGTCGAGATCGGCGAGACGGCGGCTCAATGCATCGTGCGCGAGACGCTGCACGCGCGCATCGAGCGTTGTCGCGACCCGCTGGCCCGGTGTCTTCAAGAGCGCATTGGCGAGTTGCGGCGCCAGGTGTTCGGAAGTCTCGGGCTGCGACGCGCGGCGAAGAATCGCCGTAGCCGCCGCTTCGATGCGCTTGCACGATGACGTCACCTGTCGCGCGAGAGCCCGGGCGCACGCGCGCGCAGCGACACGGTCCGCCGTTGCATTCGGCGCCGGCAGCAATGCGGCGAGCACGAGGCTCTCCTCGAGCGTCAGGCCGGAGGGCGCCTTGTCGACCAGCAGCTCCGAGGCGGCACCTATGCCCTGCAGCTCGCCCCGGAAGCCCAGCAGATTGAAATAGGCCTCGAGTATCTGCCGTTTGCTCCAGTGCGCTTCGAGGCCTTGCGCAATTCGAATCTGCGTCCACTTGCGCCGCCAGGGTTCACTCGCCCCGCGGGCCGGAACTCGCGCATCGATGAGACCCGCGAGCTGCATCGTGATCGTGCTCGCTCCCCGGGTCCGCGCGAGAATGAGATCATCGCGGATCGCACTGAAGGCACCGACCCAATCGACACCGGAATGATTCCAGAACCGTCGATCCTCGCTGTCGATTACGGCCGACACGAACGCAGGCGAAACCGCAGCGAGCGGCACCCACTCGAAGCGACGCACACCGAAGTTCACGCGCGTCTCATCGAGCAGTTCACCGTGACGATCGATGAGATACGCTTCGGACGGCGTCCATCGCGCCTGGACCGCCGCGAATTCCGGCACGTCAGCGGCCGGCCAGAGCAGCAGCACGGCGAGCGCCAACAGCGGAGCCGCTGCCAGCACTCCGGCGCTGATCAACAGACGCCACGTACCTTTCTTCATCGGGCAGGACCCACGACGACCGCGGCATTGGGCGTTTCGCCAAACATCTCCGGCGCGTACATCGCTTCGACCCGTGTCGCGGGCAGCAGGAACGTGCCCGGGTTGTTGAGGCGCACGGTGTACTCCACCGTCCACTTACCTTTCGGGACGAACCGGTAGTACGAACGGAACGCTTCGAAGCGCCTCTCCTCATAGGCAGGCCACACCCAGCCCTTGCGCTCCTCGCCACGCGTCAGGATCTGCGACTGTCCGCCGAGTCCACTGCCCAGAATGGTCGCTCCACCCGGCACGGGATCGTCGACCACAACCCAGGTCATATCCGATTGCGATTCGAGCTCGAGCCGCACGCGCGCGACATCGCCTCGAGTCCAACGACCTGCGATTGCCTGTGTCACAGGTGTCACGGTGCGATTGATCTTGTAGCCCGTCGAGAACGGCGCATCGAGCGGGAGCGCTGCCATCGCACGCACCATGATCCACGGACTGCCCGTCCCACCGTGTCTGACATCGAGCGAGGCGAGTTGATTGAGCCACGGAAGGTCGACCTGGGCCGGCGTTCCTGTCTGCGCCCAGCTCACCGACTTCTGTGTGGCGCCGTACTGGATGGCCGTCTTGCCGGTGACGGGCGTCGACTCGAAAGCTGCTGAGAACTTCTCAAGCGCCAGCACGCCCCAGGCATTCGCGACCGTCGTGTTCCAGTGGCCGCGCTGCTGACGGCCGATGGCACCGCGCACCAGCCGCGGGCTGTCCTCGCGCCACGCAGGCTGATTGAGCACTGCCAGCAGCATGCGAACCGAGTTCGAATCCGCGGAGATCATCAGCCACCAGAGTGCGTCGCTCCGTTCCGTGGAGAAGCCCATCGTCGTGCCCTGGAAATTCAGGCGAGAGCGCAAAACTGTTTCGGCGATGCGCCGCTGTTCCGCGGCCTTCGGAATGTTCGGGACTCGCTGCAGGATGCCGAGCCAGTCGAGCACTGCGGAGGTGGGCCAGAGATTCGGCTCGATCGCGATGCTGTCGAGCATGCCCGGCTGCGCCGCGCCGTAACGCGACAACGCGTCGATCGCCGCGAGCTTGCGGATCGCAAGATCCGCGGTGGGCAGTGCGGACCCTCGAATGATACGGCCCGCGACAAAGTTCGTCAGTGCATCGATGCTCCGCTGCCGCGAGTTTTCAGGAATTTCCCAACCGGCTTCCTGCGCAATCGCAAGCACATAAGCCGTAAGCGTGTCCTCGCCATCGAGCCACTCCGAGGGGAAATACTTCAGGAGCCCGTCGCGATCCGTATACGCCGGCAAGCGCGCCATCCAGGAGTCCCACATCCCACGGTCGCGCAACGCGACCGCGCGCGATGCGCTCTGTTCGAGACAGGCATAGGGATACCAGCTCATGTACTCCCGAATGCCATCCATGCCGTCGCTCAGATGTGCGCGCAGTCCAATCTCGAGCCCGCCGCGACCGACCACCGCGCCTTTGGGACGTTCGGCCGGAATCGACAGCGGAGCGGTGAGCTGAGCGATCGTCGCCTGATAGGTGCGCACGGGAAACGCGGGGATCACCGACTGCGTGATTTTCACCGTGTCGCGCGCATCGCCATCGACCTGGCGCGCGGCGACTGTCCAGGCGAGCTTGCTTGCGCCCACCGGCACGACGGCCTGCCATACCACATCTCTCGCTTCACCCGCCTTCAATTCGACGTGCATGGCCTGTGGTACCGGGCTGATAGCCGGACTTGCCTTCGGTGTCAGCTCGACCTGCAATCCGTGGTCCGATGAATTGCGCACGGTGAACGTCGCCGCAAACTTGTCGCCCTCGCGCACGAGTGGCGGCAGGCCCGACAATAGAATCAGATCCTGCGTCGTCGTGATCGACGCCGACCCCGTTCCATAGAGTTGCGCACCGTTGTGCGCGATCGCGACGATGCGAAATGACGACAGCGAGTCATTGAGCGGGATCGAGATCGTTGCGTCGCCGTTAGCGTCGAGCACCACCCGTCCCTGCCACGCGAGCAAGGTATCGAAGAGTTCGCGCGCTCGATCGCGTCCACCGCCACCGCCGTGCAGAACCGCTTTGCGGCCGTAGTGGCGCTTGCCGACCACCTGCATCTGCGCTGTCGACGTTCGCACCTCGAGTCCGCGCTTGCCCATCATGGCATCGAGCAGCGCCCAGCTTGGATTGGGCGCGAGCTCCAGCAGTGCTTCATCCACCGCGGCGAGTGCGATCTCCGTGCCCGCAGGCAACGGCGTACCATTGGCGCGCGTCACATGAATGTGAACCTTGGCGCTATCGCGCACGCGATAGCTCGCCTGCTCAGGCTTCACCTCGACGTTGAGCCGATGCGGCTTCCAGCCGACCCGTATTTCGGCGAGCCCGACCCGATATGCAGGCTTGTTGAGATCGACCAGCCCCGTGATCTCCTCATCCTTGCCGAACTTGCGCGCTTTGGATTGCCCGCTGTGCGCGACGCGGCCGCGGACCGCGAGCACCGATACATAGACATTCGGCGCGTAGTTGTCCTTGATCGGCACCGAGATCATCGGCGTCTTGCCGCTCAGCCGCGTCACGAAGCTGTCGACGACACCTTCGCGCTCGACGGTCACCAGTGCCGTGGCGGCTCGGAATGGCATGCGCACCTGAAAGCGCGCGACCTCGCCGGACTCGTACTCTTTGTTCTCGGGCAACACGTCCATGCGGTCGCCGGCGGTGCCGCCAAACCACCAATCGTCCTCGCCCGCGACCCAGATGGAAGTCGTTGCACCCGCCAGGTTGTTCGCGGTGTCACGCGATTCCGCGCGCACCAGTACTTCACCGGAAACGCCGGGCGCCACTTCGCACACCAGAAGTCCCTGGGCATCAGTCCGGCCTGAACACTGGGTGGCGATCCTCTTGGTCTCGCGCACCGTGTCGTAAGCGTAGAAGCCGCCGATCAATCGTTTGCGATACGAATAGGCCGTCGCCTGATAGAGCGCGACTTCCACTGCTTGCTTTGCAATCGGCTTGGCATCGAGGTCGAGGGCCAGCACCTTGAAGCGCATCTGCTTGCTGCTCGCGACCCAGCCTTCGCGCCGGATGCCGAGACTCACGGCGGCGGGCAGCAAGCGCACGCGCCCGACGCTCGTTAACAACTCGCCATTCGCGTCGGCATACTCGAGCTCAGCGGTGAGCAGCGCCGGTCCATCGACCGCCGCCAGCTTCGGAATCGTGATGCGCGCCGCGCCGTTCGCATCGAGTGTCATCGGCAGTACGCGAGCCTTCGGCGCGTTGTCAGGCGTCGCTGCCGCGCCGCCGCCCTCCTCGTCGTCGTCGCCCTCAAAGTCGTAGTCGTATTGGCCGCCGGCGGACTCGACGATGCCTTCCTTGACGGGCGCGCCGCCGAATTCGAAGTCTTCGTACCCTGGATACTGGAGCGGCCGCGGCTCGACAATCGTACGCACCGTCACCGGAATGCCGCCGGCTGCACCGCCCGAGAGATACGACACCTGCAGATCGAGCGTAACCTCCCGGGGATTGACGAGCGGCTTCCCGGGTCCCTGCACCGTCGCCCGCATGCTCGGCAGGCGGAATTCCTCGACCTTTAAGCGCCCGCTCTCCTGCGTGCTCCCCGACGGGTCGGTCAGTGCAATCGAATAGTCGCCGAGCTTGGCCTCTTTCGGGATCGCCCAGCGTTGCTCGGCGACACCGTCCGCGCCGAACATCGCGCTCAACTCGTAATGCTCATCGCTGCCAAGATGCGAGATCGTCACCTTGTACTTGGCAGGGACACCCGGCGCGACCGCCACGCCTTCGATGCGGTGCTGACGCAGAAAATGTTTCATGGAAACCGTTTCGCCGGCGCGAAAGAGCGGCCGATCGAGGACGGTGTGCGCAATCCCCGTGTCCCACTTCGACCCGGTCTGCAAACCAAAATCGCTGGGTCCTATGCCCTGGCTCCAGCCCGACAGTGCAAAGCTGAAATCTCCACCCTTCTGCGCGACCACGATCAGTGGTGGCGGCGCCCAGGATGTGCAGCGATCGCTTTCGTGCGGATCGCCAAGCGTTTCATTGACCGCCGCAACGCCGTCGCGATCGGTCCGGCCGTGCCAACGTTGCGCACCCGAGCAGAAGTCGTTGATGCTGATGTCGGCGTCGGCGAGCGGCTTGCCATCGCGCAGGCGCGTGACCCAGACGCGCGAAGTCTCGCGTCCCCATTTGAAGTGCACGGCGAGATTAGTGACCAGCGCCGCTGTCGACACGTAGCGCGGCACGTTGCGTCCCAGGAGGGAAGCGCCGAGCGTTTGACTCTCGAGTTCGACGACGTAGAAGCCAGGGGCCTTGAGCGGAATGCCGACCACCTCGAACGGGCGCTGACCGAGCGGCTTCTTGATTGTTAACGTGGACGTCGTGTCGTGACCGACAAATACGGATACTTCGCCGGTCGTTTCGTGCCAGACGCTCGCACCGCCCTTGTCGGACTCCGTCCATTCGCCTTTGGGTTCGTTTGCATCCTGCACACGTCGGAGCCACTGCGCGATCTGCTCAGGGTCCGTGCCGAGACGCATCACGCGTCCTGGAATTTCCGCGCGCCGTGCCGGCAGATCGGGTTCGACGTTACGGAGCGTGACGGGCAGCACCCCGCCTTCGTTGGCCTCCAGAATGCCGAAGTCGCCGGAGAACTTAGCGAGTGGCGGATACTCATCCACATTGAGCGCGAGGGGGAAGCGCGCCGCGTTCTCGAGCCTACGGCCCGCGTCGTCCACTAGTTCCGGGGGCAGACTGACTGTAAGCGTGCCGGAATCCGGGAACGGGCCCTTGAAGGTCAATTCCTGCAGTGCCGGTTCCTGCTTCGTCGGCGGCGGCTCGGGGTGATAGACGGTGCCATCGGCCGCGGTGATCGTCACGCCGAGCGCCATCGCGCGCGGCACCATCGAACTGAAACTCACCGTGATCGGCAGCATGGGAATGCAGCCGCGATTGGCATTCGTGCGTGAGCAACTCACCTGCACGGTGAATGCCGGCCGCACCCGGAAAGCCAGTTGTTGATCCGCGGTAGTCGCCATGCCGTTCGCGGTGGCAATGCCGGTACCCCAGACGAGCTGCACGCGCGTCG
>Ga0326726_10000859_pt1 | contig 27813 bp, 23 predicted proteins | sample MHFenrmetagenome_2_FD_207603 | JGI IMG/M metagenome (GOLD analysis project Ga0326726, IMG submission 207603) | Lab enriched peat soil microbial communities from Michigan Hollow, Ithaca, NY, United States - MHF15MN | ecosystem: Environmental > Terrestrial > Soil > Wetlands > Peat | place: USA... | reverse complement strand
ACGGGTGTGTACGCCGCGGCGGGACTGGCGCCGGGCACCTATCGCGTCGAGGCGGAACTGTCCGGCTTCCGCCCACTGCGACGCATGGGCATCAGTCTGGCGACCGGCGCGACGGTGCAACTCGACCTCAATCTCGCGGTCGGCGACGTTCGCGAACAGGTGACCGTGACCGCGGATACGCCGGTCCTGCGCACCGCGACGGCCAGTCTCGGCACCGTCGTGGAACACGCACAGGTCGTGCAGCTGCCGCTCAATGGCCGCAGCTTCATCCTGCTGGCCTCGCTGGCCCCCGGCGTGGCGATGCCGGCCAGCTCGCCGTTGCCGCGAATCAACGGCGGGCGGCCGCGCACGAACGAGTACCTCTTCGACGGCATCTCCGTGCTGCAGCCGGAGCCGGGACAGGTCGCGTTCTTCCCGGTGATTGACGCGATTCAGGAATTCAAGATCGAGAGCAACAGCCCGCCCGCCGAGTTCGGCCGCTTCAACGGCGGCGTCATCAACCTCACGACGAGGTCAGGGGCGAATGCGTTTCACGGGAACGGCTTCGAGTTCTTCCGGAACGAAGGGCTCAACGCGAGGAACTACTTTCAGTCGACGATCCCCACGAAGCCGGCGTACCGGCGCAATCAATTTGGCGGGACGGCCGGCGGGCCGATCGTCCGGGATCACTCGTTCTTCTTCGTCGACTATCAAGGCCAGCGCCAGTCGATCGGGCGCACGCAGATATCAGTGGTGCCGACGCTGTTGCAGCGTCAGGGGATTTTCACCGAAGCGATCGGCAGTCGCGTGCCGGCCATCTTCGATCCCGCGTCCGCCCCTGGAGCGGGCCGCGCGCCGTTTGCCAACAACACGATTCCGCTCGGCCGCATGGATCCGATCGCGCTCGCGCTCCTGCAACGGTACCCGTTGCCCACCGCGTCCGGCACGTCCAACAACTACAGCCGGACCGGCAACGAAATCGACGACCAGGATCAGTGGGATGTGCGCCTCGATCACCGCTTCTCGAACCGCGACCAGGCGTTCGGCCGGCTGACGCGTTTCCGTGACGGATTCATCCCGGTCACACCGCTCGACGACGGCAGCGGGTCCGTCACGGGCACGCTCGGCGGACCACAGGACACGACCGCGTGGTCGTTTGCCTCGAATTACCAGCACGTGTTTTCGACGAACCTCCTGAACGAGCTGCGCCTCGGCGACACCCGTCGATCGGTCGGGCGCACGGCGGCCCAGCTCGGCGGGGCTGCGGGCACGGCGTTGAGCCTCCCGGGCATTCCCGCGACGGCGAGGTTCCCGAACACTTTGCCGACGTTCGCCATCGCCGGCTATCAGCAGCTGGGCTCCCCGACCAACACCGCCTCGGACTTCAACACGAGCGTCTCGGAAGTCGCCGACTCCCTGAGCTGGGTCAAGGGACGGCATTCGCTGAAGATGGGCATCGATTGGCGGTGGGAACGTCTGGACGTCATCCAGCCGCCGTTTCCGACCGGCAATTTTGTCTTCAGCAATCGGCACGGCGAATACAGGGACGCCGCTCGCAAGTTTTCTGCTGGGACAGGTCCAGACGTTCTCAATCGACCTGCAGCAGTCGCAGATCCAGGAACGGGCGCGATTCCAGGAGTACTTCATCCAGGACGACTGGCGAGTATCCGACCGGCTGACGATCGGTCCCGGATTGCGATACACGCTGAACTTTCCGTCCACCGAGATCAACGGCCAGACCGCGGTGTTCAATCTGCAGACGCAGCTGCTGGAGTACCCGGGCGACAACCCCGTGCGCCCCCTCAAGAAGAACAACTGGGGACCACGTCTCGGCATCGTCTATCGCGCGACCGACAAGACGGTGCTGAGCACGGGCTATGGACTGGTCTGGATCGAAATGGCCGGCATCACGACGCCGTTCACCACGCCCACGTTCCCCTTCCTGCAGACCGTCTCACAGCGGACGCTCGACAACCTGACGCCCGCCTTCACGCTGCGGAACGGTCCGAGCGTCGCGCCGATCGCACCGACGCCGACCGCCGGCCTCGGTCAGGGCGTGTTTGCCGTCGACGGCACGTTGGGGTCGGGCTACGTCCAGCAGTGGAATGCGTCCGTCCAGCGCGAGCTGACGCCCAACACGTCATTCGAAGTCGCGTACGTCGGTTCGCACATCGTGCACGTCGGGATTCCCGACTCCAACGTGAACCAGCTCTCTGTCGATCAACTCGCGCTCGGCGCCTCCCTGCTGCAGAACGTGCCGAATCCGTTCTTCGGCATCATCCCGCGATCGTCGAACCTGGGAAACCCGACGATCCCCCGCGCGCAGCTGCTGAAACCTTTTCCCGAATACGGGACTGTAAGCATCTACCGCAACAACGTCGGCACCACGTTTTATCAGGGCCTCGAGCTGAGCCTTCGACAGCGGCTGTCGCGCGGCCTGCAGTACTCGATCGCCTACACGCGTTCGAAGCTGATGGACGACGCCTCGTCCGTCTTCGATGCGTCCATTCTCACGGGGCCCCTCGCAACGTTTCAGGTCGCCGACGGCTTCAACCGCGGGCTCGAGCGCGACTACTCGAACGGCGACATGCCGCATGTCTTCGCGTCGTCCATCGTCTGGGATCTGCCGATGGGAGCGGGCCGCGCCCGGCAGGCGCACGGCGTCCTCGGCGCCTTCGTCAACGACTGGAATGTGAGCGCGATCGTCACGCTGCAGTCGGGAATGCCGGTGGCCGTCACGCAAACCACGAACAACAACTCGTTCGCGGGCTTCGGCACGCAGCGGCCGAACCTCGTCGGCGATCCGACGTTGCCCGCCGATCAGCGCACGCCGAACCAGTGGTTCAACGCCGCCGCGTTCGCACCTGCGGGACAATTCACGCTCGGAACGGCATCGAGGAATCCCGTCCGGGGACCGTCTTACCGCGATGTGGATTTCGCCCTCGCGCGACGTGTCCCGCTTGGCGGCTCCCGCGCGATCGAGCTCAGGGCCGAGGTCTTCAACCTGCTCAACACGCCGAACTTCCTCAATCCCAACGCGGTCGTCGGGGGTGCCGGCTTCGGCACGATCACGTCGGCGCTCGACCCGCGAGTCGCGCAGCTTGCCATGAAGTTCATCTTCTAGACGAGGAGACGAGTCGGCTATACTCGTACCGATTCGTCGTGCAGACAAGCCGATTTTCGCTCACGGTTTTCAGCTGGCTCGTGCTCACGCTCGGCACCGCAGCGCAGGCTCCGCTGCGCATCGCCGCAGCGTCCGATCTTCAGGCTGTCCTCCCGGCACTGACGGCACGCTTCGAGCGGGACACTCGCCACGCGGTCGATGTGTCCTTCGGTTCGTCTGGAAACTTCTTCGCACAACTTCAGAACGGCGCGCCGTTCGACCTCTTCTTCTCGGCGGACGTCGACTACCCGAAACGACTCGAGTCGTCCGGGCTGACGGTGCCCGGAACGCTCGTGCAATACGCGAGCGGCCGGATCGTCCTCTGGACCAGAAGCGACACGCATCTCGACCTCGCCCGCGGGCTGGCGGTCCTGGCCGAACCGGGCGTTCACCGGATCGCGATCGCGAATCCAGAGCACGCTCCGTACGGTCGCGCCGCCGTGGCCGCCCTGCGGCACGACGGGCTGTACGACCGGGTACGAGCCAAGTTCGTGCTCGGGGAAAACATCTCACAGGCGGCGCAGTTCGCGCAGTCGGGCAATGCCGACGCCGGGCTGATTGCGCTCTCGCTTGCGCTCACACCCGCGATGCGCAACAGCGGCCGGTATGTCGAGGTTCCCGCGTCATATCATCCGCCGATCGCGCAGGCCGCCGTCGTGCTTCGCTCAACCCGTCAACCTGACATCGCGCGCCAATTCCTCGCGTTTCTGCAGCGGCCTGAAAGCCGGCGCGCCCTGCAGGAGGCCGGCTTCGTGGTTCCGGCACCCGGTCGCTGACGGCAATGGACTGGACCGCGATCACGCTCAGCCTGAAACTTGCCGCGATCGTCGCCGGCATTCTGCTCGTGCTCGCCCTGCCGATCGCGTACTGGCTGACCTTCTCACGCTGGCGCGGCAAGTTCGCCGTCGAAGCCGTCGTCGCTTTGCCGCTCGTACTGCCCCCGACGGTGCTCGGCTTCTATGTGCTGCTGGCCATCGGATCGCGGAGCCCCATCGGCCGCCTTTGGACGTCGTGGACCGGACACGGTCTCGCGTTCACGTTCGAAGCCCTTGTTCTCGCATCCATCCTGTACAGCCTGCCGTTCGCCGTACAGCCAATCAACGCGTCGTTTGCGCAACTCGATCGCTCGCTGCTCGACGCCTCGTCGACGCTTGGCGCCAGCTCGTGGCGGACATTCACGCGCATCGTTCTTCCGCTCTCCGTTGAAGGCGTGATCACCGGGGCGGTCCTCAGTTTCGCTCACACCCTCGGCGAATTCGGCGTGGTGCTGATGGTCGGCGGCAACCTGCCAGGCGTAACGCGGACGATCTCGATCTCGATCTACGACCAGGTCCAGAGCCTGCAATACGACGCCGCCAATCGCACGGCGTTCGCCCTGATGGCCTTCTCTTTCCTCGTTCTGGCCGCGGTGTACGCGCTCCTCCGCAAACCGTGGTCGGTCGCGCCGCTCCAGTAGATGAGCCACACTCTGAGCCTGTCTCTTTCAGTGCGCGCGAGGCTGTCGCCCACGTTCACACTCGACGTGACGATGGAGGCGCCGCCGGGAATCACGATCCTGTTTGGCGCCTCGGGATCGGGAAAGAGCACGCTGCTGCGATCCGTGGCGGGGCTGGTCCGGCCGGACGCGGGATCGATTTCGATCGGCGGCCGGATCCTCTTCGACGATTCGAACGGCGTGAGCCTTCCGGTTCGTCAGCGGCGCGTCGGCTACGTCTTTCAGCAGCTGGCACTTTTTCCGCACATGTCGATCGCCGACAACCTGGCGTACGGCCTCCACGGCCGGCCCGCGCCCGTCCAGCGCGAACAGATCGGCGCGATCGCCGAGTCATTCCGCATCCAGCACGTGCTCTCCCGGCGGCCGGGTGCGATTTCCGGTGGCGAGCGTCAGCGGGCGGCGCTTGCGCGTTCACTCGTCACCACACCCGACGTGCTGCTGCTCGACGAGCCCCTGTCGGCGCTCGATCACGCGACGCAGTCGCGGATCATCGACGACCTGCGCGCCTGGAACACCGCGCACGACATCCCGATCCTCTATGTGACTCACGCCCACCGCGAGGTCTTCGCGCTCGGCGACCGCGTCGTCGTGCTCGACCACGGACGCATCGTGGCCACCGGCGTTCCGCACGAGGTCCTGGATCGACCCGAGCACGAAGGACTGGCGCGCATCGCCGGTTTCGAGAACGTCTTCGACGCGGTCGTCACCGAACGCCGGCCCGACGCCGGAACGATGCAGTGCACCCTGACCGGTTCGACGACGGATCTCGAGGTGCCGCTGTCGCGCGGTGAGGCCGGCGCGCCGGTGCGGGTGGCGGTTCGCGCCGGCGACATCCTTCTGGCCAGCGAGCCGCCGCGAGGCCTGAGTGCCCGAAACGTGATTCACGGACGAATCATTTCGCTCGTCCGCGAAGGCCCGGCCGTCGTCGCGCGCGTGGACGCCGGCGCGCCGTTCGTGGTCCACCTCACGCCGGGCGCAATCGAGGCGCTGGGCCTTGCGCCCGGCCGGCCCGTCTGGCTGATCATCAAGACCTATTCGTGTAGAATCGTCTCACCATCGAGCGATTCAAGTCGATATTTTCTGTAGTGAGTGTGTCATGGCACTTCTGACCGTTCGCGCCGCCGCGGCGAGGCTTGGCATCGGTTATTCGACGCTCAAGCAGTGGATCTACCAGGGCCGGGTGCGCACCACGCAGACGGCCGGCGGGCATCACCGGATTTCAGACGTTGAGATCGACCGGCTGACGACCCGGAAGGCGCCGGCTGGCACCGCGGTCGCGCGAGCCCCGGGCGCGACCGGCCTCATCGTCGCACTGAGCGGGCGCAATCGCCTGCGCGGCTACGTGGAAGAAGTCCGGACCGATGGACTGCTCGGCCAAGTGAGGCTGCGAATCGGCGATCAGACGCTGACCGCGGTGATCACCGGCGACGCCATTCACGAGCTGAAACTGCGACGGGGAGACGACGCGGTCGCGATTATCAAGTCGACCGAGGTGATGATCGCCCGGGAGCTGGAAGGTACACCGGCTGCCGCTCCGGCGCGGAAACGCCCACGCAGGCGCAGGTAGGCCCGCGGCACCGGCGCCAGAACGGCCCGTCAGCATCGTGCGCCGCCGGGTTACACTTTGCCGCGATGACGACGTATTCGCGGCGTGAGGTCCTGACAGCCGCCGGCGCGGCATTCGCCCTCCCCGCCATCGGTCAGCGCGTCGTCAAACGCGGCCGCATCAAGCAGTCGGTGACGCGGTGGACGTATCGCTCCCTGGCATTGCCGGACCTGTGCCGCGCGGCGGCCGACATCGGACTGACCGCGATCGATTTGCTCGAAGAACCCGACTGGCCCGTCGTTCGCCAGTTCGGCCTCCTGTGCTCGATGGGTTATGCGGGAGGCGGATCGATCCCCGACGGCCTGAACGTCAGGGCCAATCACAACGCGATCGTGGCGAATTTCGAGCGGCTCATTCCGCGCGCGGAGGCCGAACGTGTGCCGAATGTGATTACGTTCTTCGGCAACCGGCGTGGCATGAGCGACTACGAGGCGACTGCCAACTGCGTCGAAGGGCTCAATCGAGTCAAGCGAATCGCGGAAGATCACGGCGTGACGATCTGCGTGGAGCTGCTCAACAGCAAGGTGAACCACAAGGACTATCAGGGCGACCGCACGGCGTTCGGCGCCGCGATCATCAGGGCCGTCGGTTCTCCCCGCGTGAAGCTCCTCTACGACATCTACCACATGCAGATCATGGAGGGCGACGTCATCCGGACGATTCGCGCGAACCGCGATCTCATCGGGCACTTTCACACGGGCGGCGTCCCCGGGCGGCACGAGCTGGACGACTCGCAGGAGATCAACTGGCGCGCCGTGTGCCTGGCGATCGCGGATACCGGCTTCACGGGTTACCTGGCACACGAGTTCGAGCCGACGCGCGATCCGCTGACCTCGCTCCGCGAGGCCGTCGCGCTCTGCGACGTGTGACGGTTCGTACGGAGTGTCCAGCTTCAGCTGGACCTCACCTGGTCCGCCTGAAGGCGGACACTACGTACTGATCACATCCAGGTACTTCAACGCGCCACCGGTGTTGAAGAGGACGACGGAGTCGTGCGGCGTGATGAGGCCTCGCTGGACGAGTTGCGACAGCGCGGCAAACGTCGCGCCGCCTTCCGGCGCGGCGCTGATTCCTTCGCTCGCGCCGATCGCCAGCATGCCGTCGATCATCGACGCGTCAGACACCGCGATCGCCGTGCCGCCGCTCTCGCGGACGGCGCGGAGAATCAGGAAGTCGCCGATCGCGCGCGGCACTCGCAGGCCGTCTGCAACCGTGACCGCGTCGTTCCACGGCACCGCTCGTTCCGACCCATCCTGAAAGGCACGGACGATCGGCGCGCAGCCTTCCGCCTGCACCGATATCATGCGGGGTCGCCGCTGCGGCCGCACCCAGCCGATTCGCTCCAGCTCCTCGAACGCCTTCCACATCCCGACCATCCCGGTGCCGCCGCCTGTGGGATAGATGATCCAATCCGGGTATGTCCAGTCCATCTGCTCTGCGATCTCGTAGGCCAGCGTCTTCTTGCCCTCGATGCGATACGGCTCTTTGAGCGTCGAGACGTCATACCAACCGAGCCGCGCCCCTCGCTCGGCGGCCACACGCCCCGCATCGGTGATCAGGCCATCGACCAGCGTGACGTGCGCTCCGTACAGCAGGCATTCCTTCACGAAGGGCGGCTTGACGTCCTTCGGCAGAAAGACCTGCGCCTCGAGCCCGGCTCGCGCCGCGTACGCGGCCATCGCGTTACCCGCATTCCCCGCGGACGGCACCGACACGGTCGTCGCGCCGAGCGCGCGCGCCCGCGTGATGGCCGCGGACTGGCCGCGGGCCTTGAACGAATTCGTCGGATTGAGCGACTCGTCCTTGACGTAGACACGGTCGAGGCCAAGCCGGGACCCGAGGGTCCGGGCATGAAAGAGCGGCGTGAATCCCTCGCCGAGCGTGACGGGCACTTCGCCGTCGAAGAGCGGCAGCATTTCCCGGTACCGCCACATGCTCGGTTCCCGGTCTTTTAGGCTCTCGCGCGACCAGGATCGGGCGTTGTCGAGATCGTACCGGGCAAGCAGGGGCGCGCCGCACCGGCACAGAAAATGGCGGCCGCGAGCGTTGAGCATCGGCGCCCCGCACGGGACGGAGCACTCGAGATGAGAAAAGCAAGAGGCGCTCAGAAGGGAGATCGTACGAGGCCGGCGACTTCGTCGTCAAGGCGAGGTCGAGAACCGCGATCGCCGTTGCACGTCGGCGCGGGTGACCACCACGTCGCCGATATAGACGTCGCCTGTCATCAACTCCGTCCACTGGTCATCGGCAAGACCCACACGCACCGGTATCGCCGTGAAGCGTTTGCCGTCGAACTTCCAGACGGCGCGCGGCTTTGCCGACGCATCTCCCGCAGATGCCGGCTCGCCGACCGGCGGCTCTGCTTGCCCCAACGCTTTCAGGACCTCCGCAGACGGACGGAACGACAACGCGTTGTCGGGCAGTCTCGTGACGTTGTCGAGCCGGATGCCTTGCACGAGAACTTCCGCGGTCATTCCCGGTCGAAGACGTTCATCCGGGTTGTCGACGTCGATCATCGCCGCGTAGCTCACCACGGTGGCCACCGAGGTCGTCGTCTGCGGAAGTGTCGACGAAGACACGGTCGTCGCTGTCGTCGATTGCTCGGCGATGGGCTGTAACCGAATCTGCGTCACGGTCCCTCTGAATGTCTCGTCCGGGTACGACTCGACTTCGAACGTCACGGGGCGGCCGACCTGCAGTTCGCCGACGTCGGCCTGATCGACATCGAGCTGCACCTGGAGATGCCTCAGGTCCGTCGCGATACTGAACAGCACCGGCGCCTGAACGGCGGCCGCCACGGTCTGGCCGACATCCACATTTCTGCTGAGGACGATGCCGTCGATCGGCGAATGGATCACGGTGCGATCCAGATTCACCCGCGCCTGATTCACATTCGCGGCGGCCTGCTGCACTTCCGCCGCGGCGTCCGCCACTTCCGCTTCCGCCGACCGGACGCCGGCAGTCGCCTCGTCCTTGGCAATCCTCGCCGCGTCGAGGTCCGACGCCGTGATCAACTGCTCACGCGACAGCGCCATCGCACGCCCGTATTTCGTCCTCGCATCGTCGTCCGCGGTCCGGGCGCCCTCGAGCCCGGCCCGCGCCTGGTTCAGATTCGCCTCGGCCTGGAGCTGCGCGGCCTGCGCCTGGCCGAGTGCGGCGTCGTAGAGACCAGGATCCAGCCTGGCGATCACCTGGTCGGCGCGAACGATCGAGTTGAAGTCGGCGTTGAGCGAGTCGATGACTCCGGACACCTGCGTGCCGACGTCAACGGTTCTCGTCGCCTGCAGTGTTCCCGTCGCGACAATGCGCCGGACGATGGGACCTGTGTCGACCGCCGCCGTCGTGACCTGCACCTGGGTTGTCGTGTGGAACGTCCAGGCGGCTGCTCCGCCGAGTACGGCGGTCGCGGCAGCCAGCGCGATCATTTTGGAACGCACGCGGCGGCACGGTGCACCAACAATGCCATGACGATTGCGCCGCCGGGTGGAGGGAAGGCGAGCGACTGTCGTCGCTCGAGGTCACGCCGCTGTCATCGAACGCCTACGCGGTGTTTCTTTAGAAGCGGGAGTCCCTTACGAAACCCGCGAAGGTTCCTTATCAGGGACGGCGGCGTCGGGGACGAAATCGCTGCGATGTGGCGTCGCGATGCACCGGTCCTGGCGCCGGCGGCTGGCCCGGCCTGCGCTGCGACTGCGCGCGCCGGGCCGCATTGGCCTGAGCCCGCATCCGCTCTTCCGCCTTCCGCTTGCGAATTTCGGCAATGCGCTGCGCGTGCGGCACCTCGAGGCTGACAGCGCGGGCCTGGTAGTCAAAATCCGGAAGCGTGACGCGCGGCAGCCGCTTCGCGATCGCCCGCTCGATCGCACGCACGCTCTCTTCTTCATCGGGCGCGACGAAGGTGAACGCGGAACCAGTCATTTCCGCCCGTGCCGTTCGACCGACTCGGTGGATGTAGTCTTCCGGCTGTCCGGGTACATCGAAATTGATCACGTGGCCGAGCGCCGTGACGTCGATCCCGCGCGCGGCAATGTCGGTGGCCACGAGCACCTGGTACCGGCCGTCCTTGAATCCCGCCAGCGCCTGCGTTCGCTGCGCCTGCGACCGGTTGCCGTGAATCCGCTCCACTTTCACCTGATTCTGGCCGAGATGCTTCGCCAGGCGGTCGGCACGATGCTTCGTCCTCGTGAACACCAGCGCGTCGCGCACTTCCCCGCCGCGAAGCAACGCCAGCAGCAGCGGCGCCTTGAGGTGATGCGCAACCGGATAAATCGCCTGCGTGATGCCGATCGCCGGCAGCGCCCGCCGCTCCTGATTGATGCTGACCGGATCGCGCAGCATTTCGCCGGCGAGCTGCCCAATCGGCGGCGGCATCGTGGCGCTGAAGAACATCGTCTGTCGTTTCGACGGCAGATGGCGGAGGACGCGCCGGATGTCCGGCAGGAATCCCATGTCGAGCATGCGATCGGCTTCGTCGAGGACCAGATACTCCAGCCCGGCGAGCTTCGCGTACGGCGCCCGGAAATGATCGAGCAGCCGTCCCGGCGTCGCGACGATGACGTCGACGCCGCTGCGAAACGCGTGTTCCTGCGGGCCCATCCCGACTCCGCCAAAAACAGCCGCGCCGGTAATCGGGGTGTGAACTGCCAGATCGGTCAGGTCTTCGACGATCTGCGCGGCAAGCTCACGCGTCGGCGTCAGGACGAGCGCCCGCGTCACGCCGCGTGGCTTCGCGATCAGGCGGTGGAGAATCGGCAGCAGGAACGCCGCGGTCTTGCCGCTGCCGGTCATCGCGCATGCCAGGACGTCCCGGCCCTCGAGCGCGGGTGGAATCGCGTCGGTCTGGATTGGCGTCGGCTGCGTGAATCCGAGGTCTCTGAGTCCCTGCTGGAGGTTCGGGTGAAGTTTGAACTGGGAAAAAGGCATCGACTCAGTCACCAGGCATGGCTAGATCAGGCATCGGCGAGCCCAGGAACAGACGGCGGGCGGCCATACCCAGCCAGCGCGCGCGACGAGCCGAGCGCGCCACGCGGGCGCTGTCGGTCGCGATGCCGGTGTTCGCGTACATCTGCCGGTACATCTTCGAGACGAGCACGAAGGCCACGCGCGCCTTCAACGACTCGACGACGCGCGATCGGGCCCACACGCGGCGCCAGCTGTAGAACTGATCCCACGCGCCCTGCGTGCCCACCCGAATCTCCTCGAGCGAGAGCGTCGGATGCTCGGTGAAGAGCTTCGGCCGCCGGTCCTCCGGGATCAGCCAGTGCTGCGTGATCGACACGCCGTCGACGCGTTCTTCCTTGCGCGGCGCCGCCCATTTGTCGAAATCAACGGTGCCGGGAAACGGTGTCAGCAGAACGAACTGCGCAAATGTGAGGTCGGCCTCCTCGGCCAGCTTGACCGTGGCGTCGAACGTGCTCGCTCGATCGCTTGGCAGCCCAAAGATGAACGACCCCAGCACGTGCACGCCGTGCCGTCGAAACGCCCGCAATCGCGCGGCCAATGCATCGCCGTAGAGGTTGAATCCCTTGTAGACGTCCTTCAGTCCCGCCTCGGTCACAGACTCGACGCCGACGAGCGCGCCGCGAATGTGCGCCGCCTTCATCGCCTTGAGAAATTCCGGGTCTTCGGCGGCTTCCATCGTGATCTGCGTGTAGAAGACGAGATCGGACGGCAGCTTCGCGAGTTCCGCCATCAGGGCGAAGCGCTCCTGCCGCAGTTCCTCGAGTTCGTGCAGGCGCGTCTGATCTTTCCGTCGGCGCGCGGCCGCCAGGTCGTCCAGCGTCACCGGATAGAAGTTGTCGTCGGCGAGCGCGATGAAACGGAAGCCGAGACGGCGCAGTTCCACCACTTCGCGGATGACGCGATCGACACCGCGTTGCCGGGGTTCCTGGCCGTCCGTGCGCCACACCGAACAGAAGGAACAGTGCTTCGGGCACCCGCGCACGGTCTGCACCGACGCCCACATGTATTTGCCCTTCGGCAACAGATCCCAGCGCGCGCTCATGAACGCGTCGCCGCTGATCTGCCCGCCCTCATAGAGAGGCTTCGGGCAACCAGCGAAGCAGTCGGCGACCGCGAGCTTCCAGACGACGTCGCCATCACCGCGTACGACGGCATGCGCGCCGCCGTGCTCGCGCGCTTCGTCGGGGAACAGCGTCGCATGGATGCCGCCAAACACCACCCACGCGCCACGCGCGCGCGCCTCGCGGCCGATCTCATAGCCGCGCCGCGCGTTGCCCGTGTGGATGCCGATGCCGACGACGTCGCCCGCAGCGATCGTGGCGACGTCGAGCGGATCGAGCGTTTCGTCGACGAGGACGGGATCGCCCCACTCCGTACCGGTCGCGGCAGCCAGCACGAACAGCCAGCGGGGAGTGATCACCGCTACGCCGAACGAGACGTGACTGGGATTGACTAGATGGACGCGTGGGCGGCCAGGCATCAGGAAACGATCACCGGAGCGGCCACGGGCGGAACCAGCTGGCGCTCCACCTTTCCTTCAGCCACCTCAATTTGAGCGATGACCGTGGCCTTGTGGATGCCGCCGGTTCGCGGAATGCATCCCTGCATGAGCTGGCCGGCGCGGAGTGTCGCCAGCACAACGAACTCAAACGCTCCGATAGTCGTTGGGCGATGGATCAAAGGGCACCCGCGGCGCCAAGATCAACTGACATACAGGCCTCGCAAACACGGGCTTTGTCGAGAGCTGTGGGCCAGAGCGGCCGCAGTGCTCAAAAAAGCAGGAACGTGAGCGTCAGTATACCCCGAAACGCCGTCCGAGCCGCCGCTACTTCGCGACGCTCGAGTCAGCCGTACTCTCGGCCTTGCGCGACCAGCTCAGGATGTTCTTGATCGCGTAGTTGCCTTCGTGACACGCGTATTCGTACAGCGGCTCGTCGTCGTTCACCGTGAGCGGCAGCGAGAACGTCCAGGGGCGCGTCCAGGTTGCCGGATCGTCGACAGTCACGGACCACTCGAGTGATTTCTTCGACGTCGGTGTAAAGCGCTCGATCAGCTTGAACGTCTGCGGGTTGCCGTTGCGGTAGATGCTGCGATCCTTGAAGTTCGTCGTCTCGACGACGAGCGTGCTTCCGTCCCAGTGTCCGCGCGCATCGCCCATGTCGAGCTGAATGCCCTTGCTGGCGTGCGGCTGGTTTCCGAGCGGGATGATGCGCGTCTCGTGGATCATCTCGATACGGATGGCGACGAAGCCCTGGCCCTGGACGATCTGGTACGAGTCGCCGTAGATGGCGGGCAGCATCGAGTTGGGATAGCCGCGCGTGATGCAGCGATCGTAGAGGCCCAGGCTCTCGTAGCTGTCGTAGACGCCGTTGCTGAAGCTGCTGCCGGTCGGACGGCGTGCCGCAATGCGCTGCCGCGCTTCGGGCGTCATCGGCGGGATCTTGCCGTCCGGCGGGTCCGTCACGAACCACGCGCGGCTCGCCTTCTTGACCTCGAAGATGTCACGGAATTCGAGCGGGCCGGCGATGGTGCCCGTGGGGTCCCCGGAGAGGAACCGATCTCGCTCGATTGCGGCCTGCTGCCGTTTCTCGATGAGAGCCGTGAGCTCCTTGCCCGTAATGTCGGCGAGCGTCTTGCCTTCCAGCTCGGCGGGCCGCTCGAACGGCGTGCCCTGCTCGTACTTGTTCGTGTAGTTGCCCTGGATGTCCGGGTCGCCCCACGGCGTCCGGGCAGGCGTATACGCCGTCGCCGCGCCGCTCTTCGCAGGCGCCTTGGCCGGCGCCGGTGCCTGTGCGGCCAGAGACACGGACGCGCCCGCAACGACCGCCGCCAGCATCATTCGATTGACCATCAGCTCCTCCACCGGATCCTGTCGGCTCCGGATGCCAGCAAGATTATACGGTGGAGGCCGTTGCCCGATGATCAGACTTTGATGACCGTCACGAGCTCCTTCACGGCCGCGGCCGACTTCTTGAAGGCAGCGTCCTCGTCCGGCGTCAGCTTGATCTCGATGATTTTCTCGAGGCCCTTCGCTCCGAGTTTGCAGGGCACGCCGACGAAGAGATCGCTGACGCCGTACTCGCCCTTCAGGAACACGGAACACGGGACGATTTTGTGCTTGTCGAGCAGGATCGCTTCGACCATCTCGACCACCGACGCACCCGGGGCGTACCAGGCGCTCGTACCGACGAGCTCCGTGATCTCGAGGCCGCCCCGCGCCGTCCTCGCGCAGATCGCATCGATGGTGGCCTTGTCCATCAGATCGGTGATCGGGATCCCGGCCACCGTCGAGTAGCGCGGCAGCGGCACCATCGTGTCGCCATGGCCGCCGAGGACGAACGCATGCACGTTCTCCGTCGACACCTTCAATTCCATCGCGATGAACGACCGCATGCGCGCGCTGTCCAGCACGCCCGCCATGCCGATGACCCGCTCGCGCGGAAACCTGGACAACTTGTAGACGGCCTGCGCCATCGCGTCGAGCGGGTTCGACACCACGATGAGGATCGCGTTCGGCGAGTACTTGACCACCTGCTCGGTGACCGACTCCATGATCTTGTAGTTCACGTTCAGCAGGTCGTCCCGGCTCATGCCCGGCTTGCGCGGCATCCCCGACGTGATCACGACGATGTCCGAGCCGGCGCTTTCGGCGTAGTCGCCGGTGCCGATGACCCGCGCGTCGGATCCCCAGACGGGGCACGCCTCGAGCATGTCGAGCGCGACGCCGGCGGCCTTCTTGTCGGCGATGTCGATCACGACCACGTCGGCCAGCTGCTTGTCGGCCACGCCGCGGGCCACCGTCGCGCCCACGTTGCCGGCGCCGCCAACTACTGTCACTTTGCGATTCATGCGCTGCTCCTCAGTGAGATCTCTAAACCACGAAGGCACGAAAGCACGAAACAGGATTAGCCAAAGAGTTCTTCGTGCCTTCGTGTCTTCGTGTCTTCGTGGTTTGAATTATTGCGACTACATCTTCGAAATGATCGCGTCCCCGAAGTCCGACGTCGACAGCTCCGTCGCGCCGTCCATGAGCCGGGCGAAGTCGTACGTGACGCGTTTGGTTGAAATGGCGCCGTCCATGCCCTTGACGACGAGATCCGCGGCCTCGGCCCACCCGAGATGCCGGAACATCATCTCGCCCGAGAGAATCACGGAGCCGGGATTCACCTTGTTGAGATTCGTGTACTTCGGCGCCGTGCCATGCGTCGCCTCGAAGACCGCATGGCCGGTGACGTAGTTGATGTTGCCGCCCGGCGCGATGCCGATGCCGCCGACCTGCGCGGCAAGCGCATCCGATAGATAGTCCCCGTTCAGGTTCGGCGTCGCGATCACGTCGAACTCGTCCGGCCGCGTCAACACCTGCTGCAGCGTGATGTCGGCAATCGCATCCTTAATGAGGAGGCCGGCGCCGGGCTTGCCTTCGGGAATCCTGCACCACGGCCCGCCGTCGATTTCCACCGCGCCGTAATACTCCTTTGCGACCCGGTAGCCCCAGTCACGGAACGCGCCTTCCGTGAACTTCATGATGTTGCCCTTGTGCACCAGCGTGACGCTCTTGCGGTTGTTCCTGACCGCGTAGCCGATCGCGCTGTGGACGAGCCGTTCGGTGCCCAGCCAGCTCATAGGCTTGATGCCGATGCCGACCTCGATGCCCGGCTCGCGCTTCGGCGCGCCGATCGCTTCGAGCTGCGCCTGCCACGTCCGTACGGCGGTGTCGTTGCCGAAGCGGATTTTCCGGAAGTCCTTCGGAAATTCCTTCTCGAGAAAGTCGAGCACCTTCTGCGCTTCGGGCGAGCCGGCGACGTACTCGATGCCCGCGTAGATGTCTTCGATGTTCTCCCGGAAGATCACCATGTCCACTTTTTCCGGGTGCTTGATCGGCGACGGCACGCCGCGATACCAGCGGACCGGGCGCAAGCAGACAAAGAGATCGAGCAGCTGGCGGAGCGCGACGTTCAAGGACCGAATGCCGCCCCCGACCGGCGTCGTCAACGGTCCCTTGATGCCGACGAGGTACTCGCGAAACGCGTCGACGGTTTCATCAGGCAGCCAGCTGTTCGACTGCTTGAAGCTCTTCTCGCCGGCGAACACTTCCATCCAGGCGATCTTCTTCTTCCCGCCGTACGCTTTCGCGACGGCGGCGTCCATGACGCGGACGCTGGCACGCCAGATGTCTGGTCCGGTGCCGTCGCCTTCGATGAACGGGATGATCGGATTGTCGGGCACGACGAGCCGCCCCTCGCGACGCGTGATCGGCGTACCGTTTGCTGGCACTGTCGGTGACGATGAATTTGAAGTTGAATTGGACATAGCGGGTTAGGTCAGGTCCCCCGAAGCACCTGTCGATTTAGACAGGAGTTGTGGAAAACTCTGTGGAAAAGGTGCGCCAGTTACTGCACTGTTACGCTGCAATTGGAATGTTTTAGCGGTTTGCACCACAGCAGGGCGAGCTCGTCAAATCACAACAGGGCACGCGTCCACCGGTCGATAAAACCTTCCGATTATACTGTCCAGCCCGATGAAAATCATCGTCGCCGACAACCTTCCCTCTTCAGCGCTGGACGTCCTGCGGATCGACGGCTGGACGGTCGACGCGCGTAGCGGCCGATCGGCGGCGCAACTGGCCGCCGACGTTTCGGATGCGGACGCGTTGCTCGTGAGAAGCGCGACGAAAGTCGACGCGCGCCTGATCGCCGCGGCCTTGCGGCTGCGAATCATCGCGCGGGCCGGCGTCGGCGTGGACAACGTCGACGTCGAAGCCGCCAGTGCGCGCGGCATTCTGGTGGTCAACGCCGCCGGAGCCAGCAGCATCAGCGTCGCCGAGCACGCCTGGGCGTTGATTCTGGCGCTCTCGAGAGCGGTCCCAGCGGCCGATCGCGCGATGAAGGACCGCCGCTGGGACAAGAAGAACCTGGTCGGGACCGAAATTCGCGGCAAGACCCTGGGCATCGCGGGCTTCGGACGGATCGGCCAGGAAGTCGCGCGTCGCGCGCAGGCGTTCGGCATGCAAGTAATCGCCCACGATCCGTTCATTTCGGCCGAACTCGCCAAGCAATCCGGTGTCGCCCTGGTGCCGCTGGATGAATTGTGCGCGACCGCCGACTACATCACACTGCATCTGCCCGCCACGAACGACACGCGGCACTTGTTCGACGACGCACGCTTTGCGAAGTGCAAGCCAGGACTTCGCCTGATCAACACGGCGCGGGGCGAACTGATCGACGAACAGGCGTTGCGCCGCGCGATTGAGAGCGGCCTGGTCGCGGGCGCGGGCCTCGACGTCTTCGAACAGGAGCCGCCGACGGATTGGGCGCTTGCCCAACTGCCCCAGGTGATCGCAACGCCTCACATCGCCGCTTCGACGGAAGAAGCGCAGGAGCTCGTGGGCATCGAGACGGCCGTCACGGTCCGCAACTTTCTCCGCGACGGCATCGTCCGCAACGCGGTCAATTTTCCGTCGATGCACCCGGAGGAGTTGCAGCGGCTGCAGCCGTGGATCCGGCTGGTCGATCACCTCGGTTCCGTCGCCGTGCAGATGGGCGTCGCGCGAGTCGAGGCGATCAGCATCCGCTACTACGGCGCGCTCGCGGAGGCTCACGCCCTCGATGTGCTGGTGGCCAGCGCGGCGACCGGAGTGCTCCGGCCGATCATGTCCGACAGCGAAGTGTCGATCGTGAACGCGCGGACGGTCGCGCGTCAGCGTGGCATCGACGTCGTCGAGTCGAGAAGCGCGCGCGCCCGCAACTTCACGAGCCTCATCGGCCTGAAGCTGCAGACGAGCGAAGGCGAGCGGTGGGTCGAAGGCACGGTCTACGAGCCGAACAGCCCGCGGCTGGTATCCGTGCGGGGCGTGAACGTCGAGGCGACGCTCGCGGGCACGATGCTCGTCATCGCCAACGACGATCAGCCGGGAGTGATCGGCGAAGTCGGGACGATTCTCGGCCGCTTCGGCGTGAACATCGCGAGCTTCGCCCTCGGCCGGAGCGAGAGCGGCGCGATTGGCGTCGTGAACGTCGATGCCGAGAAAAGTCCGCCGGAGGCGCTGGATGCCGCGGTCGCGACGATCCGCCGTGTGCCGGCCATTCGCGAGGCGTGGGTCATTCGGCTCTAATCGGACGTTCATCCGGTTTCACAGCATCGAGCCAATCCCAGCGCCTGCATATCACGAAGACACGACGACACGAATCCAGGTACCGGAAAGATCTTCGTGTTCTTCGTGCCTTCGCGATGGGCTGTCGTTGCTCACCAGCAACGTCGCTGGTGAAAGCAGCGATTAGACGGCGACATACAACGCGCCCGGATGAACGCGGATTCTGAGGCTCTTCCCGCCCGACACGGGTTCCCCGTCGACGTGGTACATCATGGGGCGCTCGCTCTCGATCGTCGCCCGCGTGATCCTCCGGATCGAGCAACCCGGCGCGCGATCCACCGTGCCTTGAAAGAGCCTCGGCAACTGGACGATCGTTCTCAGCCGCGACCGCTCCTCCATCACCACCAGATCGAGCAGCCCATCGTCCACGCGCGCGCCTGGCGCGATGATGGCGCCGTTGCCGAATTCCGGTGAGTTGGCAACGGTGATGATGACCGCGCGAACGGTGAAGGACGGCCCCGCCGGCTCGGGCGTGATGGTGTAGGTTTCTGGAACGTACGACAGCAGCGCGCTGGCGGAGAGCCGGGCGTAGGTGACAAGGCCGCGCCGCCCGCCGTGCTCGTTGAAGCGCGCGGCGACGTGCGCGTCGAAGCCGATGCCGGCGAGGTTCACGAACATCCGATCGCCGGCTTCACCGACGTCGATGGCGCGCGGCTCGGCGCTGATGGCGTGACGGATGGCCTCGGACGGCGTCGCACTGATCCCGAGCTGACGCGCCAGCCCGTTTCCGGAGCCGGCGGGCACGATGCCGAGCGGCACCTCGCCAAACGCGAGCGTCGATGCGACTTCGTTGATCGTCCCGTCACCGCCCCACGCCATGACCAGGCGGGCGCCGCGGGCCAGGGCCGCCTTCGTGAGCTCGCGCGCGTGTCCGCCTCGCTCCGTGACGAAGACTTCCGCCGGATCTCCATGGCGATCGACGATGGCGGACGCCAGTTCGGCGCGGCCTCGCGCGACCTCGGGGCGAACGCCGCCCGAGATCGGATTAATGATGATCGCAATCAATGTCGATAGCGACGGAAGACAGAAAGACAGCCCTACTTCAGGGTAAGGTGCAGCGTCGTCTGGTCGGCCGCGGAAAGATCGGCGGCGTCCTCGGATATTCTCGTGACGCGGTAGCGCACGGTGGCCGACGTCACCTCGTCGCCCTCTTTCAGGAGAAACAGCTGCCCGGCCGTGGAGATGATCGCCGTCCGAACCGCGCCGCCTTCCGCTCCGTCCTGCGCCACGCCGATGAGCGTCAGCCGCGGCGGGGGCGGCAAGGGCGCGGGAATCGCGATCGGCGCCGGCTCGGTGGGCGCGGCGTGCGTCGTGACGGCTGGCCGGACGGCGGCGAACTGGAAAAGGTCGCGAGCCAGGCGCGGCGATGCGGTCGGCCGCAGGCGATCGTGGAGACGCGCGATTTCGGCCTCGAGCGCGGTTCCGCTCGTGTCGATCGCGGGCGGCGAAAACGGCGCGACCGGCTTGATATCGCGAACGCCGGACGTCGCCGCCGCGGCGATCCACGCGGCCAGCGCGCCGAGTACGATCACGAAAATCGCCGCGCGCCTGGCGGTCATGATGTTCATCTCTTACAGCTGTCGCCGGTGATCCGATCGCGATCGTAGCACGGCGCTCCAGCGGTTGTGTTATGATTCGCCGTGCACGCCTCGTCGGCTGGTTCTGCGGTCGATTTCATCCATCCACTCCAGGTCGTCGCACTCATCCCCGCTCGATTCGGGTCGACACGCTTTCCAGGCAAGCCGCTCGCGGACATCGACGGCCGGCCGATGATCGAACACGTCTATCGGCGCGCTGAATCGGCGTTGTCGGTGTCCGAAGTGATCGTCGCGACCGACGATCTGCGGATCGCCACGCGCGTCAGCGATTTTGGCGGCCGCGTCCGCCTGACCAAACCCACGCATCAGTCCGGCACCGATCGCCTCGCTGAAGTCGTCGCCAAGATCGAGTGCGATATCGCCGTCAACGTGCAGGGCGACGAGCCCCTCATCGACCCGCGCGCAATCGATCAGGCCATCGCGCCGCTCCTGGCCGATCCGAGCGTGCAGATGACCACGCTCTATAAGAGGATCACCCAGCCGTCCGAGCTGGCCGATCCCAACGTCGTCAAAGTCGTCGTCGACCGAGGGGGGTACGCGCTGTACTTCTCGCGGGCGCCGATTCCCTATATTCGCGACCCTCGCGGCGGGTGGCCCCCCCTCTATCGACATATCGGCCTCTACGCCTATCGCCGTAGTGTCCTGCTCGTGCTGGCCGGGCTCGACCCGACGCCGCTCGAGCGGGCGGAACGGTTGGAACAGTTGCGCGCCCTCGAGCATGGCATTCGCATCAAAGCGGTCGAAACGCCATACGACTCGTTGAGCGTGGACACCCCCGACGATCTCGAGGCGGTGCGCCGCCTGCTTTCCGCGCCGGCATCGGGCTGACGCGAATAACCCCATCGAGGGACCGAACCATATGGACGGACGGACCACCAAATACATCTTTGTGACCGGCGGTGTAGTGTCCTCACTCGGCAAGGGGCTGGCCGCCGCGTCGATCGGCTGCCTGCTCGAGGGGCACGGGTACCGCGTCACCCTCCAGAAGTTCGACCCCTATATCAACGTCGACCCGGGCACGATGAGCCCGTACCAGCACGGCGAGGTGTACGTCACCGACGATGGCGCGGAGACGGATCTCGATCTCGGCCACTACGAGCGGTTCACGAGCACGCTGACCACGAAGAACTCGAACTGGACGACCGGCAAGATCTACCAGTCGGTGATTCAGAAAGAACGTCGCGGCGACTACCTCGGCCGCACCGTCCAGGTGATTCCCCACATCACCAACGAAATCAAGGACGCCATTCGGACGGTCGCAAAAGACGTCGACGTCGTGCTCGTCGAAATCGGCGGCACGGTCGGCGACATCGAGAGCCTGCCGTTCCTCGAAGCGATCCGGCAATTCCGTCAGGATGTCGGCCGCGACAACACGCTGTACATCCACCTGACGCTCGTGCCGTTCATCGGCACAGCTGGCGAGCTCAAGACCAAACCGACACAGCACAGCGTGCGCGACCTGCGATCGATCGGCATCCAGCCGGACATCCTGCTCTGCCGCACCGATCGCTTCATCGAGCCGGACATCAAGCGGAAGATCGCGCTCTTCTGCGACGTCGCCGAAGAAGCCGTGATCACGGCCAAAGACGTGGCGACGATCTACGAAGTCCCGCTCGTGCTCGCCGCCGAAGGCCTGGATCGCATCGTCCTCAAGTACCTGCACCTGCCGCAGACCGAGCGCCGCATGCAGCAGTGGGAGGACCTCGTCAACCGCATCAAGCATCCCGTGGACGAGATCACGATTCATGTCGTCGGCAAGTACGTCGGGTACGAGGATTCCTACAAGAGCCTCAACGAGGCGCTCTACCACGGCGGCTTCCCGCATCGGCTGAAGGTGAACATCAAGTGGATTGAAGCCGAGTCGCTCGAGGAACCGAACGGCCCTGCCCTGCTCGACGGCGCGGACGGGATTCTCGTGCCCGGTGGCTTCGGCAATCGCGGCACGCGCGGCATGATGAAGGCTGCCGAAATCGCGCGTGAGCGGCGCACGCCGTACTTCGGGATCTGCTACGGCTTCCAGTGGGCGACGGTGGAGTACGCGCGCAACGTCGCCGGGCTCGCCGATGCCGACTCGACCGAGTGCAATCCGGAGACGCCGACCAAGGTGATCTACAAACTGCGCGACTTGCTGGGCGTCGACGAGCTTGGCGGCACCATGCGTCTGGGCGAGTACGCGTGCCAGTTGATGCCGGGGTCGCTTGCCGAGCGCGCCTACGGCGCCAGGCTCGTTCACGAACGTCACCGTCACCGGTACGAATTCAACTGTCTGTACGAGCCGGCGCTTGCCGAACACGGCCTGAAGATCTCCGGCCGTTCTCCCGACGGCAAGTTCGTCGAAATTGCTGAGCTACCAGGTCATCCCTGGTACCTCGCCGTGCAGTTCCATCCGGAGTTCAAGTCGAAGCCGACGCGTCCACATCCGCTCTTTGCCAGCTTCGTCGAGGCCAGCTACCGCCACAAGACCGCACACGCGCGGACAGCCACAGAGTCGGTGGCCTAGCGATCAAGCGGCCACGCGGGGCGGGATAGGCAGGACGGGCAGGATGGACAATCCTTCGTGTCCTGCCCTTCCCCGCTATCCTGCCCATCCAGCCCCTCCCGCCCTCATATAATTAACGGCACATGAAACCGGTTCAGATCGGGGACGTCGCCATTGGCGGCGGGAGCCCGCTGGCGCTGTTGGCGGGCCCCTGCGTCATCGAGAGTGAAGCGCACGCTCGATCGATTGCCGGTGCCCTCGCCGAAATCACCCGCCGTCTCAGCGTGCCCTTCATCTTCAAGGCGTCGTTCGACAAGGCAAACCGCACGTCGGGCAAGTCATTTCGAGGACCGGGCCTCGCGGAAGGCCTGCGAATCCTGGCGGCGATCAAGGCCGGCACCGGCGTGGCCATCCTGACCGACGTTCACGAACCGGCCCAGGCCGCAGCCGCCGCCGACGTCGCCGACGTGCTGCAGATTCCGGCATTCCTCTGCCGGCAGACCGACCTGCTCGTCGCTGCCGCGCGCACGGGCCGCGCGATCAACATCAAGAAGGGACAGTTTCTCGCGCCCGGCGACGTGCGGCACGCGGTGGCGAAGGTCGTCGACGCCGGCAACCCGCGCGTGTTCGTCACCGAGCGCGGCACCAGCTTCGGGTACCACAATCTGGTCGTCGACATGCGCGCGTTTCCCATGATCAGAGAGATGGGCGTCCCCGTCGTCTTCGATGTCACCCACAGCCTGCAGCTGCCCGGCGGGGGCGATGGCGTCACCGCGGGCCAGGCGGAGTACATCGAGCCGCTGGCGTCGGCCGGAGTCGGCGCGGGCGTGGACGGCGTCTTTCTCGAAGTCCACGAGGACCCCAGGATGGCCAGGAGCGATGCGCAGAACGCGCTTCGCCTCGACGCGCTCGAACCGCTGCTGCGGAAGCTCACGGCCATCGACGCGATCGTCAAACAAGCGGGCATCGCCGCGCGAATCCATGGCTGATCGCGCCCTCGCCCGGAAAGTGCTTCAGACCGAAGCGGCCGCGATTCTCGCGCTGGTCGATCGCCTCGACGAGCGATTCGATCGGGCGGTCGACCTGCTCCGCCAGTGCCGGGGCCGCGTCATTCTGACGGGGATGGGCAAGTCGGGCATCATCTGCCAGAAGATCGCCGCCACGCTGTCGAGCACCGGCACGCCCGCATTCTTCCTGCATCCGGCGGACGCAATCCACGGCGACCTCGGCGTCATCCAGGGCGACGACATCGTCGTCGCGCTGTCGTACAGCGGCGAGACCGACGAGATCCTCAAGCTGCTGGAGACGATACGCCGCCTCGGCGCGAAGCTCATCGCGATCACCGGCTCCTGTCAGTCCACGCTCGCGCAGGCGGCTGACGTCGCGCTCGACTGCGGCGTCACGGAAGAGGCGTGCCCGATGAACCTCGTGCCGACGGCCAGCACCACCGCCGCGCTGGCCATCGGCGACGCCCTCGCGATGACGCTGCTGGTGGAGAAAGGCTTCAAGCAGGAAGACTTCGCGAATCTGCATCCCGGCGGCACGCTCGGCAAGAGCCTGATGCGCGTCGAATCGCTCATGCACGCGGGCGCGGACTGTCCGATCGTGCGCACCTCGACGGCCATGCAGGAAGTCATCGCCGAGATGTCGCGCAAGACGTTCGGCATGACCTGCGTGGCTGACGAGGGCGGGGTGCTGGTTGGCGTCATCACCGACGGCGATCTCCGGCGTCAGATTGAGAAGGGCGTCGACGTGCGGGGCCTCAGAGCCGTCGACGTCATGACGCGCGGCCCGGTCTCCGTGACCGGCTCGATGCTCGCGGCCGAAGCCCTCAACATCATGGAGACGCGCCATATCACGTCTCTCATCGTCGTCGACGGACCGTCGAATCACGTCGCCGGCATCGTGCACCTGCACGACCTCTGGCGCACGGGGATGGTCTGAACCTGGATTAGGACTTCTGAACCTTGAACCCGGAACCTGGAACCCGGAACCTCAACGACAAAGCATCGTCCGTCAGGCTGATCCTTCTCGATGTGGACGGCGTGCTCACCGACGGCGCCGTCGTCATCTACGGCGACGGGTCGGAAAGCAAGCGCTTCCACATCCGCGACGGCATCGCGCTCGTCTGGGCACAGCGCGCCGGGCTGAAGGTCGGACTCCTCTCGGCCCGGCACTCGGCCACGACGACGCAGCGCGCCGCACAACTCGGCATCTCGCTCGTGCATCAGGGTGTCGCCAGCAAAGCGGCGGCCTACGATGAAATCCTGACCGACACCGCCGTCACCGACGCCGACGTCGCCTACATGGGAGACGACCTCGTGGATCTGGCGGTCCTGGGACGAGTCGGGTTGTCGGCCGCACCGAGCGACGCGGTCGCCGAGGTTCGTTCCTCGGTCGACTTCGTGAGCACCTGCCGCGGCGGCGACGGGGCCGTCCGCGAACTGGTCGAGGTCATCCTTCGCGCGCAGGGCCGCTGGAAGTCGATCATCTCCGGCTATCAGAACGAGGACGGCGCGTGAACGCCTACGCGCCGCTCATTGCGGCATTGCTGGCGCTCCTGGCCGGTCTGACCATCGGCAAAGCGTGGGAGCGATACAAGCTCAAGGACGGCAAATGGATCGACCGCCGGCGCGCGCGGCAGTCGCCGCACTACATCCTCGGCCTGAATTTTCTGGTGGGCAATCAAATCGACCTGGCTATCGAGGAGCTCGCGAAAGCCGCGAGCCTCGATGCCGACGCGCTCGAAGTGCACATGATCCTCGGCAACCTCTATCGGGAGAAGGGGCAGGTCGGAAAGGCGATCACGGTCCACCAGGGGCTGCTGCAGCGGCCGAATCTGAGCAGGATGGAGCAGGCCTACGTCCTCCTCTGCCTGGGGCTCGATTACCGGCGCGGCGGGTTCGTCGATCGCGCGCTCGACGCGTTCAACGAGGTGCTCCAGCTCGACACCAGCAACGGCTACGCGCTCGTCAACCTCCAGAAGATGCAGGAGGAACAGCATCAGTGGACCGACGCGTTCGACACGCGGCAACGGCTCGCGAAGCTGATGGGCCCGGCGACGGAGGGGAAGAACGAAGCCATCCTCGCTTTCCTCGAGAACGAGATCGGACTCGAGGCGATGCGGCGCGGCGACCTGCCGGAAGCGGTCCGCCGGTTCGAAGGCGCGATCGAACTCGACGCGCGGGCGGTCCCGGCCTATCTCAACCTTGGTGACGTTCGTCGCGCGCAAGGCCGGGAAAAAGACGCCGTCGACGTCTGGGAACGCCTGATCGACGTCGCGCCGGATCGCGCGTATCTGGCGTTCGAACGGCTCGAAGCGATCGCCATCCGATCGGGATCGCCCGAGCGCTTCACGCGCCTGTGCCGCCGGCTCATCGACGGCAACCCGCAGGACTGGCGCGCCCGGCTTGCGTTGTCACGACACCTGGCGGCGGGCGGCCACGCCGACGACGCGCTCGACCTGCTGTTCGCGGCGCTCGTCCAGAATCCGCACGCGCTCGGCATCCATCAGGCGATCTGGCGGGCGCTCGCGCAGCTGCGGCACCCGCCATCCCTGGTCGATCGCTACAGCGAGCTCACGCGGCACGCCGTGTTCTATCTCGACCCGCACGTCTGTATGCGGTGCCGGTACCGAAGCACGGAACTCCTGTGGCAGTGCCCTCACTGTCACGACTGGAACACGTTCGTCGAAGAACGCATCGCGCCGGCGCAGGACCCGACGGAAGTCGAGGTCTAGGTCCCTCCCTTACTGAAGCTGAAGCCTCGCCAGGTTGTTCGCCAGTAGCTCGTCCTGAGCGGCGCCAGCGCGCGCTTTCCGGAAATGCGTCTCCGATTCCGGCGACCGCGACAGCAAGCCGAGCGCGAACTCGATCGCCGGGTCGCCCGGCCGCAGTGCGGCGCTCTTCTCGAGCAGCGGGCGCGCCTCAAACGAACGCGTGAGTCCCGCGAGCACCCGCTCCGAGCCCGCCAGCTGTTTCGTGTGGCTTCCGAACTGCTCGATTTCGCTGAGTGCCTCGATGACATACCCGGCATCGAACAGGGCGATCGGCTGCCCGGCCTGATCGGCGGTGTGCACCCTGGACATCATGGCCGCAATCAGCTGTTCGGCCACCGCACGGTCGCGCGAGGCGTACACCGACGCGCGGCGCAGCGTCTCCATGCGCACCAGTGTCGGCGTCGATGGCGTCAACAACGCCTCCGTGTCAGCGACGACGTGATGGAAATCATAGTCATCGCGCATGCCGAGCCAATTGTCATTCCCGCTCCAGGGGAGCGATTTCGCTGATCCAATCTCGAACACGTGGCACGTGAACGGTGGCCCCGCGAACGCGGGCGTCGCCGCCGCCAGCGTCAGCGCGAGTAACGCGATCAAAGGCTTCTTTCGCATCATGACCTCCTATTTGACGTTGTCCTTCCATTGCTGACTCCACGTCCGCCACAGCGACGTGGATCCAAGACCGAGCGCATCCCACCATGCGTCGAGCATCGCCTTGTCGCCGGCGTCGATGCCCTCGCGAGTGACGCCCGCCGGCGGCGCGACGAAGACCGCGAGCCGATCGAACACGCGATCGCGGTCGGCTGCCGGAACGCGCGACAGCAGATGCCACAGCGTGACCTCGTCGCTCTCGGTCGCCTCGCTGAGCACACGCGTCAGCGCCCCCGGCATTTCAGGCGACCCGTTGCTGAAGTCGATCGTCGCGAGCGCCTCGCGGAATGCCGGTGAGACGCGCTCGCTGTACGGCGTTCCCGGACCGATACGCGGCCTCGTCGCACACGCCGAGCCCGCCGGAATGAACGACTCTCGATCGCGCCACTTGAAGCCCACCCATCCGACCAGCACGCTCACCAGTCCAGCGCCCTCATCGTCCACGCTGAGGGTGTAGGCGCATCCAAGATCGACGGCCAGCGTCGAGGGGGTCTCGACGAAGAACTGATTCGGGGGCGCCCAGATCGTCGCGTGCAGCGTGCCGTGGAGGAGCTCGAGCCGATGCTCGCCGGGGCGGCTGTCGAGGAGGCGCAACCGCGTGCGCGGCTCCACGACGACGTGCCCGATGTCGGCGACGTTGAACGACGCTCGCTGGCGTTCGCCCGTCTCGAGCCAGCCGCCGACGGGCAGCGACGATTGGCCGTCGGCGTTCGTGACCTGCCATGCCGGCGCCGCCGGCCGGAAGCGAAACGCGAGGATCACGCCACCCGCGGCGATGGCCACGCTCGCCGCAAGGAGCGCGATGCCGATCCATCGCGAGGACGCCGACAGCGGCGCGGCTCGAAGCCGCAGCGGCGGAGGGGGCGACGCCTGTGCGAAGACGCTCAGAGCGCGCTCGAGCCGCTCGACGTCCGGATCCGCATCGCCGCTTTTGTCCCACAGATAGTCGGTC
>Ga0326726_10000858_pt1 | contig 27835 bp, 30 predicted proteins | sample MHFenrmetagenome_2_FD_207603 | JGI IMG/M metagenome (GOLD analysis project Ga0326726, IMG submission 207603) | Lab enriched peat soil microbial communities from Michigan Hollow, Ithaca, NY, United States - MHF15MN | ecosystem: Environmental > Terrestrial > Soil > Wetlands > Peat | place: USA... | reverse complement strand
GGCTACAACGCCTTCCATCCGCTCTTTGAAGACCACAGCCCGATGCGCCTTGAGAAGCTGGGGCCGGAAATGCCCGGGCTGTTTTCGACCCAGTCCGTCCACAAGCAGGGTGCCGGGTTCTCTCAGGCCTCCCAGATTCACAAGCGCGACGCGCATATCAAGGACCAGCGGCGGTTCATCGAGCACAAGCGCTTCAACGAGTCGTTCCTGATGAACGCGTCGACGTCGCCCTTCTACCCGCTGTTTGCCTCGCTGGACGTCAACGCCAAAATCCACGAGGGCACGGCAGGCCGGATGCTCTGGGACCGGTGCATCGAGCTCGGCATCGAGACGCGCAAGAAGTTTCGCGAATTCGGTCGCCACTACGCGCAAAACGGCGGAAGCGAACAGGAGCGATGGTTTTTCGATCCGTTCGTGCCCGATACCGTGACGCTCAAGGGCTCCAAGTTCGCAGAAAATGCCACCGACGTGGCCTGGGAGGACCTTCCGACGGAGGTCATCAAGCGAGAGCAGCAATGCTGGAACTTCCACCCCAAGAGCAAGTGGCACGGGTATGCGGGGTATGCCGATGGCTACGCGATGGTGGATCCCAACAAGCTCACGCTGCTGACGCCCGGGATCAACCGCAAGACGGGCGAGTACCTCAACTTCGGCGTGCCCGCCACGGTCGTCGCCAATTACCTGCGCGAGCAGCGCGTCGTTCCGGAGAAGTGCGATCTCAACAGCATCCTCTTCCTGATGACGCCGGCAGAAGACGAGAGCAAGCTCAACACGCTGATCGCGAAGCTCGTGAAGTTCAAGAATTTCTGGGATCGCGACGCCGCGCTGCCAGAGGTTCTGCCGACCCTCTATGCGGCGCACAGCGAGCGCTACGCGGGCTATTCCCTGCGACAAATCTGCAACGAGATGCACGACTTCTATCGCACGGCGAACGTCAAGGAACTGCAGCGGCGCTGCTTCCGCGCGTCGAGCTTTCCGGAACTCGCGATGTCCCCGAAGGATGCCTATGAGGCCCTGGTCGCGAACGATGTCGACTATGTGCCCCTGGAGGGCATCAAAAACCGCATCTCTGCGACGCTCGCCCTGATCTACCCGCCCGGCATCGGCGTCGTGCTCCCAGGCGAGCGATGGGACGAGAAAGCTCAGCCTATGCTCGATTACTTCCTGGCTTTTCAGGAGTCATTCAACCGCTTCCCGGGCTTCAACTACGAAGTTCAGGGCGTCTTCCAGGAGCGCGCGGACGGCCGCATCAAGTTCCATACCTACGTGGTGCGCGAATGAGCGCCGCGGTAGCAAATGACAGAGGGGGCGTCATGCAAGATCAGAAGCAGACGAAAAAGATGAATCTCATCCAACTGACCTTCATCGTCGCCGTAAACATGATGGGGTCAGGGATCATCATGCTGCCGACGAACATGGCGCAGGTCGGCGCGATCTCCCTGCTGTCCTGGATCGTGACGGCGGTAGGCTCGATGGCTATCGCCTACGGGTTGGCCCAGGCCGGCATCTTCAACCAGCGCCCGGGAGGGATGTCGGCCTACGCCGAGGACGCCTACGGCAAGTCGGGCTTCTTCTTGGTGTTCTTCCTCTATTTCCTCTCTCTGGCGATCGGGAACGTGGCGATCGCCATCTCCGCCTTGGGATACCTTGCGTCGTTCTTTCCCTGGCTCTCATCGACGCCGATCTCCACCTGCATCGGGGTGATCGCACTGCTCTGGCTGACGACAGTCGCGAACTTCGGCGGTCCCAGCCTGACGGGGCGCATCGGCTCGGTGACGGTCTGGGGAGTCATCATCCCGGTGGGGGTGCTCTCGATCATCGGCTGGTTCTGGTTCAGCGCTGAGACGTTCAGGGCGGCCTGGAACCCGCAGGGACTCAGCCTGGTGCATGGCATGGGCTCGAGCATCTCGCTCACGCTCTGGGCCTTTCTGGGCATGGAATCCGCCGGACAGAACTCCGATGCCGTCGAGAACCCGAAGCGGAACGTTCCCTTGGCCTGCATGTTCGGCACGCTCGGCGCCGCAGTCATCTACATCCTGTCAACCGCGGTGATCCAGGGCATCGTGCCGAACGCCGACTTGGCAAAATCGACAGGCCCCTTCGCTCTGGTGTACGCTCAGATGTTTAACCCGCTGGTCGGCAACATTATCATGGCGCTGGCGGTGATGGCTTGCCTCGGCTCGCTGCTGGGCTGGCAGTTCACGATCGCGCAGACCGGGAAGTCGGCGGCAGACGACCACATGTTTCCCGCCTTGTTCTCGAAGGTAAACCGCTTGGGTGCGCCGATTACGGGCATGATCGTCCTGGGGATCGTCCAATCCTTGCTGGCGTTGTCCACGATCTCGCCCACGCTCAGCGAACAGTTCAGCGCCCTCGTGAATCTCGCGGTCGTCACGAACGTCATCCCCTATATCATAGCTCTCTCGGCCTTGATGGTGATGATGAAAGCGGCCGGGATCACGGAGGGGAAGTATCGGTTGGTCGTGGTGGTGGCACTGATCGCGATGCTCTACAGCGTCTACGCCATCTATGCCTCCGGCAAGGACGCCGTGCTCGGGGGCATGCTGGTGTTGGGCATCACCTTCGTGATCTGGGGCTTCATTGCGCCCCGGTTCGCGGCAAAGCAGCCGGCTGCCCGCGCTTAGTCGCGTGGGCCGTCCTGTCGAGAGGAGAGAGAACATGCAACCTGCACGATCGGAAAGCTCTCACCGATATCGGGTTCGGATCGCGACGCTTGGGATCGCATTGCTGGCGGCGGTCTTCCTGCTGCTCGCCGATGCGGCGTCGGCGGAGGCCGGCACCTTGGATCGAATCCGCCAAGCCGGCAAGATTGAGCTCGGCTACAGGGCCGATGCGCGGCCCTTCTCGTATAAGGACGCGTCGGGCAAGGCCGCCGGCTACTCCATTGCGTTATGCGAGAAGATTGCGGACGACGTAAAGGCCGAGCTTGGGCTTCCCACGCTGACCGTAGATTGGGTTCCCGTCACGCTCGAGGGTCGCTTCCAGGACGTTCAGCAGGGCAAGGTCGACCTGCTGTGCGGCGCGGACACCGCGACGCTGACGAGAAGGAAGGACGTCTCGTTCTCGATCCCGATCTTCCCGAGCGGGATCGGCGCAATTCTCCGGGCAGACGCCCCCGTCCAGCTTCGCGACGTCCTGGCCGGCCGGCCGTCGTCGGGTCCGATCTGGCGCGGGTCTCCTGCGCGGATCCTCGAGAAGAAGACGTTCTCCGCTGTCACGGGTACGACAAGCGCCAGCTGGCTGGCCAACCAGCTCGACAAGTTCCAGATCGACGCCACCGTCGCTCCCGTGGACAGCTACCAGGCGGGTATCCAGCGGTTGCTCGACCGCAGCTCCGACGTTTTCTTTGGTGACCGCCCCATCCTTACGGACACCGCGGCGGGCAGCCCCTCGGCCGGCGATCTTGTCGTGCTCGATCGTCTCTTCACGTACGAGCCCCTGGCGCTCGCATTCGGGCGCGGCGACGAGGATTTTCGTCTTGTCGTAGATCGGAGCCTGAGCCGGCTCTTCAAATCCGGTGGATTCAAGGATGTGTACGTGAAGTGGTTCGGCGAGCCGGACGATAGTGCGGCTATCTTCTTCGGACTCAGCGCACTGCCGGAATGAGCTGAATTCGATCGGGGGCAGGAGATTGATGGCGGCGGAGGTGCGTACCCAGCCGCCTGATGAACGGTGGAGGGGAACATGAGGCAAGCTCTTCTCGGCTCGACGGCGCTAATGGCCCTCGGTCTTGTGGCTGCCAACGCCGAAGCTGCCGATGGCGTCAAGCTCAGCATCGGCGGTTGGTACCACGCCGCCGCCGGCGGCATCGCCGGCGAGGACTTCAGCCAGTCGTCCGGCGTCGCCGACAGCAGCGTCCGGGACTATGCCTTCAAGCAGAACGTCGGCATCTCTTTCAGCGGCGAGTCCGTCCTCGACAATGGGCTCACCGTCGGCGCCTACGTGGAGTTGCGGGGGCAGACACACGAAGACCAGATCAGGAAGGTGTATGCCTATTTCAGCGGTGGATTCGGCAAGTTGCAGTTCGGCGACCAGGACGGTGCATTGGCCGCGATGTGTTACACGGTGCCGAGCGCCTCCAAGATCTTCGGCGCGGACAGTCCGGCCGTCTACGGCTTCAACTTCTCGAACGCGGGCATCGCCGGCTATGGCGCGACCAACGGCACTTGCTACGGCATCGACAGCTACAGCACGCAGCTCGTCTATTTCAGCCCCGTGTTCTCCGGCTTCCAGTTCGCATTCTCGTTCACGCCGGACAACACCGAGGATACGCGCAATACTCTCGGTGGGGCTGGCACTCGCTTAAAGAACGACGTCAGACAGAACTCCGAGAACCTTTCCATGGCTGGAGTCTTCACCCATGACTTCAACGGCGTGAATCTGACCGTCGGTGGGGCGCACACCTTCAGCTTCAACAAGGAGGCCAATCCGAACAACGTCGACGGGGCTCAGGACTCGAATGCCTATTTCCAGGTGGGGTATGCCGGCTTCACGATCGGCGGAGCAATGGAGTATAGGCAGAACTTTTTTGAGACGAGCGCCGATCAATTGGTCTATGGCGCCGGCGTCACCTATGCATGGGATCCCTGGACAGTCGGCCTCGGCTGGACGCGCGGCGACTACGAGCAGCCTGTCGTCGGCGGTGTCGCCGGTCCTCCCAATGCCGTGTACGACGACATTGCCTTGACCGCTTCGTATGCGCTGGGACCGGGCATCAGCGTTGATGGTCTGCTCGAATATTCACGCTACAAGAGCAACGACGCCGCGGGTCCGGACTACCAAGGGATCGGCTTCGGTATCGGCACGGCTATCGCCTTCTGATGGGCGACAGCTCATGATGCGTCTCGTCGCCCTGGTCGTGGCCTGCTGTGTTGCGCTGTCCGATGTTGCGGCGGCGCAGACACTCGACCGGATTGCGGCAACAAAGACGGTGCGGATCGGTTTCGTCGCCGATCAGGCGCCGTTCGCATCCAAGAGCGACAACGGCGCACCCGTTGGATACGCTATCGACGTCTGCGCAAGGGTGGTCGAGGAGATCGGCCGCAGAATCGGCCAAATAAAACCGACCTATGTCGAGACGACGTTGGCCGACGCGTTCGCGGCTATTGCGGCGGATCGGATAGACCTCTTGTGCGGCGCCACCACGGTCACGCTCGGCCGGCGCGAAACCGTGGATTTTTCGCAGCCGATCTTCCTGACAGGGGCGAGCGGGCTGTTGCGCACCGACTCGCCGCGAGACCTGCGGGAGCTGTTCCTGGGCGAACGCACGATCAGCCCGCCGCGCTCGCCGGAACTGCGCCCGTTCGCGACCAGCCGCGTCGGCGTCCGTGCTGCGACGACGACCGAGGCCATTCTTCGTCGGAGAGTTGTGGAGGAAGGATATGGCGCCGAGGTCATCGGCTTCGAGACGCACGCAGAGGGATTGGCGGCACTCGAGGCTCGGCGGATCGATGCCTACGTTGGTGACCGGGTCTTGCTCATCGGTCTGCTGGGCGCTGCACGCGACCCGTCCGGACTGATCGTCGGAAGCCGCTTGTTCACCCGCGAGCCCTACGGCATTGCGATGAAGCGGGGCGATGCCGATCTGCGGCTTCTGGCCGATCGCGCCCTGTCCCAATTCTACGCCACGCGCGAATTCACCGAGCTCTTGGTGAAATATTTCGGAGAGCAGGCCCCCGCCATTCAGGCGCAAATCCTGGCGCAGTCGGCTTCCGAGTAAGAATGCCCATGAGTGACGGTGGTCCATGACATCCAATGCGCGAAAAATCGGGCTGTTCCCGGCGACGATGCTCGTTGCCGGCAACATGATCGGCGCCGGCATCTTCATGATGCCGACGATCATGGCCAGCATCGGCGGCATCGCGACGCTTGGCTGGCTCGTCACGGTGCCGGGCGCGTTCATCATGGGTTACCTGTTTGCGCGGCTCGGCCAAATCCAGCCGAAGGCCGGCGGGCCCTACGCCTACGCTCGCGAGAGCCTGGGCGATTTCGGAGGCTTTCAGTGCAACCTGCTGTACTGGTTCTCCAACGTCATCGCCAACATCGCAATCGCGACCTCCATCACCGGCTACCTGACCGTCTTCCTGCCGGCATTGAGAAACCCCTATCTTGGCGCCTGCAGCACGGTTCTGATGGTCTGGCTAGCGGCCATCTTGAACATGATCGGGCCACGGATTGTGACCAGGTTCGAGACCTTTACTACTCTGCTCGGAGTTGGGCCGATCGCGCTCGTCGGTATCGGAGGGTGGTTCTTCTTCGATCCCCAGCTGTTCCGGTCGGGCTGGAACCCGGCTGGCATTGGCGAGGTGCACGCGATTTCCTCGGCGGTGTCCATCATGTTCTGGGCCTTCATGGGGGTAGAGAGCGCGTCGGTGGCGGCCGCTGTCGTCGAGAATCCGGAGCGCAACGTGGCGCGCGCGACGCTCCTGGGTGTCCTGATTGCCGCCATTGTCTACGTCCTCAGCACAACGGCAATCATGGGCATCATCCCGAACAACGAGCTTCGGCATTCGTCGGCACCGTTCGCCGACGCTGCAATGCGCGCTGTTGGCCCCGTCGGCGCGGTTCTGATCACGGTCTGCGCCATCATGAAGGCATCGGGCTGCCTTGGAGGATGGACGCTGATCAATGCCGAAACGGCGTTGGCGACCGCGCGCGACGGGTTGTTTCCCGCACTCTTTGCGCACACGGATTCGCGCGGCGTGCCTGTCCGTGGTCTCGCCATCGTCGCCGTCTTCATGACGGTAATCGTGTTCTTCACCCTGTCCCCAACGGCGGGTGAGGCCTTCATGGTCCTGGCCGATATCTCCGTTCTGCTCGTGCTGACGCCCTACATCTTCGCTGCAGTATCTGTGTCCTACTACATCCAGCGAGGCATGGTCGCCCGCTCGTTTGTCTGGGTTGGGGTGTTGACCGTCGTCTACTGCCTTGCGGTGATCGTCGTGTCGGCGGGCACCGCCGTCGCCATCAGCATGGCGCTCGGGCTCGCGACGGCACCGCTATTTCGGGCCTTCCTCGCTTTCACCGACCGCGGCGCGCAGGCGGAGCTGCAGCGTGGGTGATTGCCACGCCAGATGGTTTGCAACCAGTACCACGCACGTAGAGGAGAAATGCCGGTTAAGGCGGCCATGCGGGCGCAGTAGAAGGGTTGCAAAGGAGGCATGCGATGAATTGTGCCTTGAGATTTGTGCCCGTGTGGCTGTGCCAGTTTTCGACACGGGCTTCCATTCGCCATACCAAATTCGCTCGGGCGCCCAGCATTCATTTGCGAACAAGCCATCGGATGACGCAAGTCGAGAGCTTGGTTCCAGGAGCATGCTGGAGCGACCGAGATGCGGCGTTTTCGGCCGGCCGCACGCTCCGGCGACGCGCATTGTGGAACTCGCCAAGCAGTGGCCGGCGGATCTCATTGTGATGGGCAGCCACGGCCGCGGCGGCGTTCAACGAATGCTGCGCGGCAGCGTCGCCGAGCAGGTCATGCGTCATGCACCATGCCCGATCCTCATCGCTCCGGCGACCGCATGAGCGGGGCCTTGCGCGCCGGTCCCACGGCAAGCGTGTACCTGCCGGCGCCAGGATGACAGACAACAGAGGTCCAGTTGTCCCGAACGGCGGGTTGACGCAGATCAAGGCGGATCATTCGCATGGTGGACTAAGTATTTGTCCAACACGGAGGTTTGCCGATGTTGACGTTCGCAGACTGCGTCGCCCTTTCCGAGCTGACGGATGAGGAAATCGCCGCCATCGCCGAGCACGAGCATCTGCCGATGATCGTCGCCGCCGAACTCGGCAACTACCTGATCCACCGCGCCGAGGGCGTACCCCGGATCAAGCAGATCATCGCTGATGATATCGTCTCCGCCGAGCAACACGGCAATCATCGGCACGCCCTGGCATTGAAGCCGGTTCTGCGCCATTTCATTGAACATCATGCCCCACAGGCTCGGCACGACGAGACCCGGCGCTCAAAGAACGATCACGTCGTGCGAGAATTCCTCAGGCGCGTCCCACAGGCCGAAGCAGAGCGATCTCCCGCGCCTGCACGGCTCTAGCTTCTGCGGGATCGCGATTCGTTCCTACTTAGTCGGTCGACGCCTGCCGCTCCCGCGTCTGGGTGGCGACGTTATCAGTGAAACATGAGGACCGGCACGTCCGCGCCGCGCAGAACGTGACGCGTGAAGCCTCCGAAGATCATCTCCCTGAGACGGTTATGACCGTAGGCGCCCATCACGACGAGGTCTCCTTCGAGATCCCTGACAGCGGCAAGCAGCGCTTCAGGGGCCGAGTCGCCACGCGTCGGCACTACCCGGGCGCTCGCCTTGCAATTGCGCCAGGCAAGGCTTTCGACGAGCCGCTCGGCAGATTCCCGGTCGAGCTGATCTTCCCCACTCTTACTTTCTGAGACGACGACGACTTCGATGCGGTCCGCCAGGGCAAGGAATGGTCCGGCAGCCAACACGGCACGTGCAGCCTCCGCCGAATCCTTCCAGGCGATCACGATCGTGCGGCCGAGCATGGGCGTCTCCTCCTGGGACAGGACGAGAACCGGCCGACCGCCTTCCATGAGCGCTATCTCCAATGTCCCGGACGCCGGCTCCTGCGAGTCCCTCGACCGGCCGGCAACCACGAGGTCATGCAAGCGAGCGAGCCGTGCGACACATTCACCCGCATTGCCGGTCTGCTTCAACCAAGCGGCGCTCGCGCCGCTCGAGGCGGCCGCTCGATGGTCGCGCAACTCGAGGTTCTCACTCTTCACGAAGGCCGCGAACGTCTCCTGGGCTGCCGCGAGGCGCGCCTGAGCGTCCTTCTCGAACTGATCGATGAGGGCTGCCACGAGCTCGGTGACGCCGTAGGCTGCGGACGCGGCGGTCGCGACAAGCTGCGCCGGATCGGGGCGGACATGCAGCACATCGAGGTGCGCCTCGAAGCGGCGAGCGACCGCAAGGGCCGCCCGCAAACGAGATTTGTCGGCGTCGGTACCGGCAATAGGCACGAGAATTGTCTTGATCATCGGCAAGCTCCCTGATTCGCCGGTGGATCGGCTCTCGCACCCTATTTGGCGCCGCCCGGCCGACAGAGCATTGATCCATGTCAGCGTGCGCCACGGCGATCGCGGAGGAGCCCAAGCGCGAACGGTCTTGCCGTTCTCGACGGATCCAAAAGATAAATCTCTGCCTCAGCGAGTTGAGGGCGCGGCTTGGCACCGATGATCGGGCTCTGGCTTGTGCCTAACTCGGACAAAACGCATGCTTCCGGTCACTCCTGCAGCACATACGTGCCCGGCGCCCCGCCCAGCACCGGGTACCCGCGCTTCGCAGCGCCCATAGGTGGCGGTTCATCCTGGCCGCTCGACTGGTCCGCCAGCCATTTCTCCCAGGCCGGCCACCACGATCCGTCATGCCTAGCCGCAGCGGTTTGCCAAGTCTCCGGATCTTCGTACTTGTCAGTGGCATGCTTGGTGGCGACCTGGAAACTGCGCCCGGGATGGTCGGGTTCGCTGACGATCCCAGCGTTATGGCCGCCGGTCGTCAGCACGTATGTCACGTCCGTATCCGTCTGAAGATGAATCTTGTAGGTCGAATGCCAAGGCGCAACGTGATCCCAAATCGTGCCGACGGAAAAGATCGGCGCGCGGATGTCCGTGAGGGCTACAGGCCGATTGCCGACCCGATAGCGTCCTTCGGCTAGGTCGTTGTGGAGAAACAGGCGGCGCAAGTATTCGGCGTGCATGTGGTAGGGCATGCGCGTGGCGTCGGCGTTCCACGCCATGAGGTCGTTCATCGTCTCACGTTCGCCGAGCATGTACTGCTTGAGCATGTGCGACCAGATGAGGTCGTTCGATCGCAGAAGCTGGAAGGTGCCGGCCATCTGCCGGGTATCGAGATAGCCTTGCTCCCACATGACGTCTTCCAGGAAGGTGAGCTGGCTTTCGTTGACGAAGAGCATGAGCTCGCCCGCCTCGGTGAAATCGGTCTGCGCAGCGAGTAATGTGACGCTCTTCAGTCGCTCGTCGCCATCGCGGGCCATGGCGGCCGCGGCGATGGCCAGGAGAGTGCCGCCGAGGCAGTAGCCGACGCCATGAATCTTATGGTTGGGGGCGATCGCGGAGACCGCCTGCAATGCCTCCATCACGCCGAGACGGAGGTAGTCGTCCATGCCGAGGTCACGGTCCTCGGCATCCGGATTTTTCCAGGAGATCATGAAGACGGTATGGCCGCGATCGACGAGGTACTTCACCAGCGAATTCGACGGCGAGAGGTCGAGAATGTAGTATTTCATGATCCAGGCTGGCACGATGAGGATCGGCTCGCGATGGACCTGCGGCGTCGCCGGCGCATACTGGATGAGTTCGATGAGCCGATTGCGGTGCACGACCTTTCCCGGCGTCACCGCGACCTTGCTGCCGACGGGGAAGCTCTCGGCGGTCACCGGTTTCCGGCCGGCCACGAGTCGCTCCCAGTCCTCGATCAGGTTGACCCAGCCGCGGACCAGGTTCGCGCCGCCCTCCTCCGCGGTCCTTCGCAGCACATCCGGATTGGTCGGCAGGAAGTTGCTGGGTGCGACGAGGTCGAGCAGCTGACGGCTGATGAATTCGACGATCTTCTCGTTCTGCGACGAGACGCCGCGGATTCCCGTCGTGGCGTTGAACCACCACTGCTGCGCGAGCAGAAACGACTGATAAATGAGGTTGAACGGTTGCTGCTGCCACGCTTCGCTGCGAAACCGCGGATCCTGCGGCAGCGGTTCGATGCAGCAGCTTGCTTGCGGATCGGCGGCGGCCCGCATGGCGTAGATCCAGAACCGTGTCGCTTTGCGCACGGCCTTTTGGACCAGCTCCGCCTGTTTGCCGGGCGAGGTTCCGAGATGGACGAGCCAATCGAGACAGGCCAGCGCCACGGCCGAGGGCGAAATTCCCAGCGTCGCCCGACCGACGAGTGCGTGGACCACGCGATCGATGCTGTCCGGCCCCGGGCCTCTTGGCGAGGAATCGGCGACGTCGGTCATGAGCCGATACAAGACGTCGGTGATCTCGGTCGCGCCGAGGTTCGGCCGTACTGCGGCAGTCTCCGTGCTTATGGCATCACCTTTGCCGGGCGAAGGTCGCGTTTCTCGCTTCTTCGCCGCAGTGGCCGCGCGGCGTGCCGACCGCGTCCGCAATGCCGCTGTCGTCATTATCGACACCTACATCATGCCCATCGGTCCCCAGAACAACTGATCTGCGGCCTGCTTCTGAGTTTCGCTAAGCGCCTTATAGAGCGGCTTCAGGGCCTTGTTCATCATGCGCAGCGCGTCGAGTTGCGCGGCCATGAACTGCTCGTGCTGATCCAATCGATCAGGCAAGCTGAGCGCCGCCGACCGCCCTTGCCCCATCATGGCGGTGCAGTGGGAGGACATGGACAGCGCGTTTTCACGCGCGGCGCCAGCGTAAGACTTCCACAGCGTCTCCTGGGCATCGGTGATCGTCAGTTCCGCCTTGACGTAGGCGAGCCGGCCTTCGATATGGCTTCCCATCGCGGCGCACATCGCTGCACGCCGACCATTCCAACCCATCATCCATCCCGGAGCCATGTTCCCGTTGGCCATCATGCCTTGGGAATTCATCATCCACGGACCCATCATGTATCCGTCTCCGGCGTCGCCCGACTGGCCCTGCGGCGCGGCCGACTCTTGTGCATTGGCAGCATCGATTATTCCGGGCGTCGCCAACAGCGCGACGGCGACGAACAGCGTTCCGATCTTCGTCATGGCAGCCTCCTTTGGGCGATGTCGATGCATATCGACATGGTTCCCTTGGCCCTTCATTGATGCGGATCAATGGCATCGCCCCGGGAGCGGCTCAGAATGCCGTAATCGGGCGGGGCTTGGCGTCGATGAGCCTCAAGCCCCGTTTACGGTCAGCTGTAAGAATTCGCAGACTTGCAACTTATTGCCTTGCGCCTGCCGGCGCTTGCGACCGTCATTCGCGGCCTACGGGCATCACTTGGCCGGCCCATCTGCGCGCCAGGTCGCACGCAGGAAGTACCCGTCCTCTTCATAGTGGAGTTCGAGGTGGCCGTGATAGGCGCGCTTGAGCGCCTCGCCGATGCGGCGCGGCAGGTGAATATCCGTCGTGGTGATGACGACGGTGCCGTCCTGCTCCTCGATGCCCATGATGCGGTTCAGCGCGTGGTCGGCCTTCTCCGCCTCTTCCTTGTGGCGGGCAAGATTCAGGATTTCTGCTTTGTGAGACGCCAGCGACGCGCCGCTCAGCGTCAGAATTCCCGCGGGCTGCTTGTCAGCGATACGGCGACAAGCCGGACAGACGTGTGGCGTGCCACCCGGCGCCGAAGCCCACTGCCATCGTCCCCCGTGAAAGGACGCCCCGCATTGCGGGCAGCGCGCCGGTTCCGGCGGCTTGCCGGCGAGTTCGTAGGGGTCCTCTCTCGGCTGCTGCTGAGCCCGGCCCCACTGGCGGCTGCCTCGGTGCGAACCTTGTCGTTTTGTCGTTTTCATGATCCTGACCGCTTCAACGTGTTGGAACCATCGGGGCACTGCACAGCTCCGGTGCTTTTCTCGCTTACAATTCTGCGTAGATCTTGGTCATCGCGGGGTCATTGCGCATGTAGCCGAGCCGGGGTACCTCGAAACCATCGTTCGATATGAAGATGTCCTGCAATTCATCGACGTGGAACACCTTCCAGCCCTCCTCCCGGGAATGGCTCTGACCGGCGCGCTGATAAGCGCGGAGCAGTTCGCGGCCGCCGGGTCCGACACCGTAAACATAGGGCTCCACGATCCGGTCGCCGGGCTCGCAATAGAACTGCAGGAGCCTGCGCTTGTGAATGGCCGTACAAATCTCGCTGTTCATGGCCGAAAACCTCACCGCGTCGTGAACTCGACGAACAGCGTGAACGGTCTCTGGTAGCGACACCTTGACCTGAATCAACGGTCGACCGTTCAAATTCGTGCTCGCCTGCGCCACGTGCAATCCCGATGCGCGGCACAGGGCGAGCGAAAAGTCGGTTCACACGCCGATCTGCTCCGTCATGACCTGTATCAATGCTCCGCTTCGGGACGCCATGCGATAGATACCCTGAAGAGCCATTGCTCGTGGCCTGGCGTCGGTGCGGGGCTGGGATGATAAGAAGGATACTGGTAGCCCACGATCTCTCTCGGCGTTCGAGCGTCGCCCTCGAGCGGGCCGTGCAACTGGCGGGCCAGACCGGTGCCCCCCTAGATCTTCTCCACGTCGTCGAGGATGACCTGCCGGCTGCGGTGATCGACCGCCGGCGCGCCGAGGCGAGAGCAGTCATGAGTGATGAACTCTCGGCGCTGTCGGAGCCCGCGATTGCGAGGGTCGAGACGGTCGTCGTCGTCGGCAAGGACTACACGGACATTCTCGGTTGGGCGGAAAAGTCGGGAGCCGATCTCATCGTGCTCGGCGTCCATCGCGAGGACGCCTTGCGGTCCGTCGTAATCGGAACCACCGCAGAACGGATCATCGGGTTTGGCAGCCGGCCCGTGCTCATCGTAAAGAAGCTGCCCGCGGGCAACTACCGCCGGCCCGTGGTTGCCATCGACTTCTCGGCATCGGCTCGGCAGGCGGCCGCGTTCGCATTCGACCTGCTGCCGGAATCGGAGATCCGCCTGGTGCATGCCCTGGCGATGACGGGCGATGGCAGCCCGTCGCGGGACGATGTTGCAGCGAAGCTGGAGAAGATACGGTCCGAGTTGAGCGCCAAGGCTGCTGCCGCTCGTGGCGGTGCCGCGCCAGCACAGCTGATGATCCGTCACGGTTCGCCGATTGCCGCCATCCGCGATGTCGTGGAGGACTGCGAGGCCGATTTGCTTGTCGTCGGCGCTCAACGCCGATCCGGCCTTACACGCACCCTCATCGGTGAAATCCCCGAGGACCTGTTGGCCCGACCGCCCTGCGATATTCTGGTCGTGCACGCCTGACTCTTGCGGGCATTCCGTGCAGGCTTGGTGGAGGTGCGAGCCGACTGCGATTGCGCATGATGGCGCGCCATGCTTAACTGACCGACAGGCCAGAATGGCTGCGATACCGAGTCTCCTGCGGATCCCGCGTCCATCCATGAGTGACATCACCAAGCCTGCGGCGCGACGCCGGCGGCGATCTCCGGACCAGTCCGCTACGATCGAGCCGAAGACGGGCGACCAACCGATGGTGGGGTCGCGCCGCACCGCAAGGCCGAGCGCCCCTGCGAGAGCGGGTTCTCGCGCTGCACCGGAGCCGGGCAGTGCCCATTCGCGCAAACAGGGCGGTCAGATCAAACGAGCGAAGACGGCGAAGAGCCGGTCACGCTCTTCAAGCCATCGCGGGAAGAAGAAGGATCGTCCCTCGCCGAAGAATTCAGCGGTCGGTGCCATCGATCAGCTCAAGCGAAGCGAGGAAAAGTTCCGCTCGCTCGTCGAGACCGCGGCGGTGCCCATTTTCCTTCTTTCACCGGCATTCGTCGTGCTCGAATTCAACGCGGAGGCGGAACGGGCCTACGGGCGCCGCCGGGGGAGGCTCATCGGTCGCGACTATTTCGAGGCGCTCGGTCGAGAAAGGCGCGGCGGTCTCACGCGTGCCCACCTCCAGGATGTTCTGGCCGGTCGCCCGGTCCGCGGCGTCGAGGAACGCGCCCTTCGACCGAATGGCTCCGAGCGCGTCCTGCTGTGGAACGCGAGCCGCCTGATCGATTCGGACGAGCAGCCGCTGGGTCTGATTGCCGTCGCGCAAGACATCACGGAACGGCAGCAGGCCGAGGAGGCGCTTCGCGAGCGCGAAGCGCGGCTGAGCTCGGTCATATCCACGGCTCCGGACGCGATCATCACGATCGACGAGCGCGGCATCGTCCAATCCTTCAGCAACAGTGCCGAGACGCTGTTCGGATATGCCGCGGGCGAGGTGATCGGGCGCAATGTCAAGCTGCTCATGCCGCAACCGCATCGTGGGAAGCATGACGCCTACCTTGCTCGCTATCGACGCACCGGCGAGAAGAGAATCATCGGCATCGGCCGCCAGGTCGAAGCCCAACGCAAGGACGGCAGCATCTTCCCGATGGAGCTGTCGGTCGGCGAAGTCCTACTCGGCACGGCTCGTATCTATACCGGCTTTATCCGCGACATCACGGCGCGCGCCAAGATGGAGCAGGAGCTTCGGCAGGCGCAGAAGATGGAAGCGATCGGGCAGTTGACGGGCGGACTGGCGCACGACTTCAACAACCTGCTGACCGTCATCACCGGCAATCTCGAGATGCTGCAGGACCGCCTCACGAACGCCGACCATTTGTCTCTCCTGACGGAGGCACAGGAAGCAGCCGACCTCGGAGCCAAGCTGGCCGGCCGTCTGCTCGCCTTCGGCCGCCGGCAGCCGCTCAATCCAAAGCCGATCAACTTGAGCGAACTCGCCGCCGGCATGGCCGACCTCTTGAACCGCAGCCTGGGGGAAGCGGTGCGGCTGGAGACCCGACTTGCGTCGGATTTGCGCGCGACGATGGCTGACCCGGGGCAGGTCGAGAATGCGCTCCTGAATCTCGCGATCAATGCGCGGGACGCAATGCCGAACGGTGGCCGCCTGTTGATCGAGACGAGCGAGGTTGAGATCGACGAGGAGGCACTGGCAGTGCATGTCGAGGTGAAGCCCGGGCCCTACGCGATGCTGGCGGTGAGTGACACTGGTACCGGAATGACACCGGAGGTGCGCCAGCGCGCGTTCGAGCCGTTCTTCACCACGAAGGGACCCGGCGGGGGCAGCGGCCTCGGCCTCAGCATGGTTTACGGCTTCGTCAAGCAATCCGGCGGGCACGTCCAGATCTACAGCGAATTCGGTCACGGCACGACGGTCCGCCTCTATCTGCCGATCAGGGAGCATGATGGAGGGGCGGAAACCAACCGCAAGCCGCGTGCGGCGGCGGCCGTCGGCGGAGAGACCATTCTCGTCGTCGAGGACGATCAGCGCGTTCGACGGGTCTCCGTGCGCCGCCTCATGGAACTTGGCTACAGGGTCATCGAGGTCGACAGCGGTCCGGCCGCCGTGAGCGTGATCGACCAGGGCGATCCGATCGATCTCGTCTTTACCGATGTCGTGATGCCCGGCGGGATGACCGGCCTGGATCTTGCACGCGAAGTTCGTCGCCGGCGGCCCAAGCTCAAGGTTCTCTTCACGTCGGGCTACGCCGACCCTGCCATGATCGAGGGCGGCACGCTCACTGCGAACGACGGATGGCTCGGCAAACCCTACAGTCGCGCCGATCTGGCGTCCAAGGTCCGGGAGCTTCTGGACCACCGATGACGGCCGGACCCTATGCCTGGACCGTACCCTGTGCCTGGACCGTACCCTGTGCCTGGACCGTACCCTATGCCTGGACCGTCACCGACGCGGCGAAGATGTAGCCCGCGCCTCTGACCGTCTTGATCAGCTGCGGATTCTGCGGATCCGGCTCGATCTTCTTGCGCAGCCGCACAATTTGGGTGTCGATGGCGCGGTCAAAAGCGGCCCAGTCCCGGCCCTTGACGAGTGTCATGAGATGATCGCGATCCAGCACGCGGTTGGGATTGCGAGCGAACACCCGCAGCAGGTCGAACTCGCCGGCCGTCAGCGGCACGAGATTGCCGTCGGGCCGTCGCAACTCCCGTTTCAAGAGGTCGAACCGCCAATCCTGAAAGACCAGCGTATCGCCCGCCGGTTCCTTCGCCGGCGACGCCTGGACCGCTGACGATGCCGGCTGCGGATGCACGCGGCGCATGACGGTCCGGATGCGGGCGAGGACTTCGCGCAGATGGAACGGCTTGGCGATGTAGTCGTCCGCGCCGGCCTCCAGGCCGACCACCCGGTCGATCAGCTCTCCCTTGCCGGTCAGCATGATGACAGGGATATCGGATCGCTGCCGGATATGCCGGGCAAGCGAGAGTCCGTCCTCGCCGGGCATGACGAGGTCGAGCAGAACGAGGTCCACAGGGTCGCGTTCGAGGATTTCCCGCATTGCCACGCCGTCGGAGGCTTCGCTCACCCGAAAGCCCTCGTCCGTGAGATAGCGGCTGAGCATCGTGCGGATGCGCCGCTCGTCGTCGACGACAAGGATATGGGGCTGGTCGCCCATCAGAAGCCTTTCCCCACGCGCAACGATGTCGTTCTGCGCGGACCTGCTCTGTCACAGACTGTCACAATCTGCCACCGTTCGATTCTAAGAATACGGGCCGCCGCCATCAAGCCGTGACGTTCCCCTCCTATACCTGCCGCTGGCAAGAGAGCCGCATGATCGTCCCGGGGAGAGGAATAAAGCCATGTACGCACATAGCATCCCGACCGCGCCCACGACTGTCGATTTTTCGGGTCTTATTGTTTGCAAGGGCCTGGGACAGCAGGCCACGCGACACGTTGCCGCCATCAGCATCGTCCAGAAACTGAGCCCGGGAAAGACCCTGTTTTCCGAGGGCGACGACGCCGAGAACGTCTACGAAGTGGTGCAGGGCACCCTGCGCCTCTACAAGCTGTTGTCCGACGGGCGGCGTCAGATCACGGGTTTTCTCTCGGCCGGTCACCTGCTCGGCCTCGCCTACGAGGACTGTTATCTCTATACGGCGGAGGCCATCACCGAGGTGACCCTGTGCCGCTATCCGCGGGCGCGCTTCGTCCGCATGGTCGATGAAGTGCCGGGGTTCGCACGGCGGCTGCTCACCGTTACATCCAATGAACTCTGTGCAGCCCAGGACCAGATGCTCCTGCTCGGCCGGAAATCGGCCGCGGAAAAGGTGGCGAGCTTCATCCTCATGATGGCCGGACCTCGCGACAGCAATCGAAGCGAAATCACGGTGTCGATGACCCGGACCGACATCGCCGATTATCTCGGACTGACGGTCGAGACGGTCAGCCGTACGCTCACCAAACTGAGGCAGGACGACATCATCGCGCTTCCGTCCGTGTATTGCATCGAGCTGCGCGACCGTGACCAGCTCGAAGACTTGGCCGCCGGCGAACTTGGCCACGACATCTAGATCGGACCGCGCTGTCGAGCGTTAGTCATGAAACCGTCCGCTACGCGTGTTAGCTCAAGGCTGGCAATGGACCGCGCGGCCGCCCCGAGTGAATGCGCGGGGAATTCGGCGACAGCGCCGGCACGGTCGCGACAGCCCGGGGTGACCCGCCGCCGCGCCCTGGTCGTCGAGGCGGATCCGGGAACGCAGAAGGACTTTCGAGACGTGTTGAATCGTTGCGGCATGGCCGCGGACATCGTCGACAATGGGGTCGCAGCCGTGGCGATGGCGAGACGGAAGCGGCCGGACCTGATCATCATGGATCTCCAGCTTCGAGACAGCCCGGGCCTGGAGGTCATTCAGTGGCTGCGATCCGATCCGGCGCTGAGGTCGACACCTGTCATCGTGCTCACGACCAACGCACACGACGTTTCCCGATCCAAATCCTGGACTGTCGAGGCCGTGCTGTTGAAGCCGGTTTCGTCCGATGCGATGGAGCGCGCTATCCGAAGCTCAGTCGATCCAGGAAACGTCCGAGGGGACGCGATCAATCCGGCTTTGACGACCGGCGGTCAAGAAGGAGGAGGTTTGCGGTGATCAGTCCGTATCTTGAAATGCCCACCCGATCGCTTGAACAGGCTCTCAGCGACATCGAGCGCAAGTGCGAGACCGTGGACGATGGTTTGTCGAGCGACAGGCGCATGGATCGTGAATTCCGTGGGAGCCGCCTGGATCCAAACGAGGACGCGGACAGGCAATCCTGAAGGCCAGGGGACACCTTGGTTCCACCGCCCGTGGTGGCGGTAGCCGCGGCAGCGCCTGCCAGGGGTCCGACTTGATCCATCTCAAGGAAGAGCCCCGATAATTCATTGAGATTGCGGATATGAGACGTTCCCTGGACGCAACGAATCTCGGCGCTACCGATATCGAGCCGGCTTTTGCGCTCGTCCAGGCGCTGCATCCGAGCCTGAGCCTTGACAATTGGCGCAGCTTCGCGATCCCACTGGTCGATCAGCAACCATTGGCTCAAAACGGCTTGGTCGGCGTCCGCAACGAGGCGAGCTATCTGTGCGGCTTGTTCGTTTACCGCGTGGAGTCCGATCTCGCGCATGAGCGGGCCTTTATCGTCGACGTCATCGCGGCACTCGATGTTGTCGACGCCAAGTCTGTCGTTCGTGCAATGATGGAGGCCGTCCAATCGACAGCCCAGCGGTTCGGATGCGGCGTCGCTCGGATCCGAATAAACCGCAATCAAACGGGCTTAGGGCTCTATCTACGGCAAAACGGACTTAAGGTCGAAGGCGAGCTTTTGAGCATGCCGCTGGCCTCGTCGTCCCATCGCGACTGATGTCGCTGCGGAGCTATCGGCTGTTGCAGCCGACCTGCTTAAAGCAGGTCAATGAAAGATGACATCGGAAATGGCCCTCGAGAGTGATCGGCCGCGAATCCTAGATCAGTGCGGAAAACTCGCCGTGCTTCCATGATCGACCGGAAAAATCATGCGAGTCGCCTGTGCGGATATTCACCCGGTCTGGAGAGCGGCGCAGAGGAATGGTGCTGCCCGGTCGCGGACCAATCCGGCGAGCGCGTCGCTGCCTGGCTACGCGATCATGGCTCGCCTGGCGAAGCCGTGATCGTCTTCTTCAAGCAGCAGGCGCTGTGCCAATTCCGCCTCGATGAGATAGAGGCATGGCGAGGACACCGCGTCCATCTCGTCGAACATGGCGCATTCGATGAGCGGGGATTTGCTGTCGACAGGCCGAGGAACATCAGTCTCCGCGTCCTGAGGCCTTCGGTTTTGGTGATCGAAGCCGCGGTCAGGGGCGTGACATTGCAGCACTGCAAGCCGGTGAATGAACGCGAACTGAGCGCGACGGAAGAGGTTCTGGCGAGCCGGATGCGCCGCACGATCGTACGGGATTCATGACGGGCTTGATTGCGAGCCGCTCCTCGCCGACTCGCGCTGCGTATCCGCGATTGGCGGCATGGTGCTGCTATGAGTAGACCTCCTCGACCTATCCGGCAATCATCCTCAGCTTCGGCCTTTGCCTGGGTTTCTTCTTCGGACCCGCTCAGGCCTCGAGCCGTTCGCTGATGGCGCGTCTCTCGCCGCCGGAGTTGCGCAATCAGATGTTCGGACTCTACGCGTTGTCCGGCCGCGCGACGACGTCGATCGGACCATTGCTCGTGAGCTGGCTGATTACGGTCACTGCGAGCCAGCGGGCGGGGCTCACTGTGGTCGTCGTCCTCACTGCTCTTGGGACCCTCCTGCTTCTGCCCGTGCGCGAGCCGCGGCGTTAGGGTTCAGCGCCGATGCTGCGGGCCAACGCGGCGACCTGATCGCGCAGTGCATTGGCAATACGCTCTTCGCGGCTGCCGTCCGTGCCGGCCGCCTCCAGGGCCCCGGCCGTCACGGGAGCGCCGAAGACGATCCGGATCGGACGTCGCCGCGGCCATCGTCGGCCGCGCGGCATGGCTTCGAAGGTACCGCTGATATAGGTCGGCACCACCGGCGACGACACGTCCGTCAGCAGCTTGCCGATGCCCGGGCGGAAGCGTTGGAGCCGGCCGTCGGGCGACACCCAGCCCTCGGGGAACCAGATCAGGATATCGCCGCGCGCCAGCACCGTCGTTGCCGCCATAACGGCCGTCATCGGTACGCGTTCGTCGACCGGGAACACGTGCGACACGCGGGAGAACAGGCGCATGGGTGCCGTAGAAAACATGCGGTGGTCGTCGCCGGCCCAGTAGCTGCGGCGAAACAGCCGGGTCGGCAGTGCGGCCGCGATGGCAAAGGCATCCAGTTCACTGCTGTGATTGGGCGCCACCACGAACGGCCCGTGCCTCGGCACCCGTTCGATCCCGTCGACATGCAAGGCGAAGCCCCAACGGAACGCCAGCTTGTCGATGGCCTGACCGGCCGCGGCCACGATATTGGCGACCGGCCCCGTTGGCTGCAGCCAGCCCGCCTCTTCCTCCGACAGAGCCCAGCGCCTCGTCGTCTTTCCGTCGGCGGCACCGCCATCGACCAGGCCGGTCACGGCAACGATGAGGTCGCGGACCGTGCGCAGGCCGGCGACCATTTCGCTCGTCAACTGCACCCCCAGGCCGTGCTCCAGCTCCAGCGCGATCTCCATCCAATCGAAGGAATCGATGCTGAGATCGAAGGCCAGATCGGCATCGAGCGCGAGCGGCTTGTCGGCATAGCGCTTCTGCAGCAGCGTCCACACCGCAGCGGCCGTCGGCGCAGCGAGGACCGCGCGATCCGCCTCCGAGAGCGGCACCGGGCCGCCATGCGTCTGCTTGGTGAGCGCCCGCTCGTACAGAGGCGGCAGCAGGAAGCGGCGATACTTGCCGAGGCGGGTGCGCGGCAGCGCCTGCTCCACGATGACGAACCCGGAGAGCCGCTGGTAGGGCGGCAGCCGCTGTGCCGCCTGCGAAATCCAGACACGGATCGGGTCTTCGATCAGGGTAATGCCAATGGCCTTGATCGCCTCGACATCGGGCCGCACCAAGGCGACGAGATCGCCGGCCCGTTCGAGCAGGGCGATCTCGCGGATATAGGGACTGGCGGCATAGATCTTCTCGAGCGGCTCGGGGAAAACCTTCTTGCCGCCGCCGAGCACGATCATCTCCTTGGCCCGCCCGGTCACATAGAGGTAGCCGTCCGCGTCGATGTAGCCGAGATCGCCCGTGCGAAACCATCCATCCGGCGTGAATGCCGCCTTCGTCGCGTCGGGATTGTTCCGGTAGCCGCTGGTGATGTTGCTGCCGCGCAGCAGAATTTCGCCGGTACCGCTCTCGTCCGCCTCGGCGATCCGCATTTCGCCGTCGCCAACCGCCTTACCGGCGCTGCCGATGCGCGTGCGCCCGCGCGTGTTGGTGGTGAAGACGGAGGCCGTCTCGGCCAGACCGTAGCCGGCAAAGACCGTCCAGCCGAGGGCCTCGAGTTTCCGGTTCACGTCGGCGTCCAGCTTGGCGCCGCCGCAGATCATCACCCGAAGGCGCGGCCCGACCTGAGCCCTGATCGAGCGAAACAGGACGCGTCCGGCATCGACGCGCCATCGACGGCTCCACAGGGCCAGTCCGAGGGCGCGACCGAAGACGGCTTTCGGCAGACGGCCGGCCGTGGCGACGCGGCTTTCGAGCGCATTCAGCAAGACCTCATAGAGGCGGGGGACGCCGACCAGTGCCGTAACACCCGCCAGCCGCGACGCCCGTACGATCTGCGGGCCGGCGACGCCCTCAGGCAGCACGACGGTCGCGCCGACGGTCAAGGGTGTCAGCAGGCCGATGACCAGCGGGTAGGAATGGTGCAGCGGCAGCGGCAGCAGAACCCGATCGTCCGGCCCCGCCTCTCGCTCACTGGCGATCGCCATCACATTCACGCCGATGTTGTCGCAGCTCAAGACGATCGCCTTCGGCGCGCCCGTCGTGCCGGAGGTGTAGGAGAGACACAATGCACTCGCGCCTTCCACTGGCGGAAGCGGCGCCGGATCGGCCTGCAGCAGACTTTCCCAGGAGTCGCCCTCTGCGGAAACGTTGGGGGGACCATCCAGGAGATAGCATCGCGCGCCGCCGGCGGATAATCGCAGCGTGCTATAGTGGGCGACCGTCGTGAAGATGACGCGTGCGCCGCTGTCTGCGACGATCACTGCCGCATCGGTCTCGGCGAGGACATCGTCGACTGGCGCGAGCATCGCGCCGCAGGCGCCGACGGCCAGCGCTACGATGATCCATTCGGGCGAATTTGGTCCATAGACTACGACAGCGTCGCCAGCGCGTGTGCCCGCCGCGATGAGACCAAAAGCGAGTTGGCGAGCGCGCCCGGCAATTTCGGCGTAAGAGAGCGTCCGAATCGACTCACCACGGACCACCATCACGGCCGGATGCGCACTCCGGGCGGCCATCTCCACCAACAGCCCCTGAACACTCCAGCCCGGAGCCGAGATCGGACATTCGCGCGGTTCTTGCGCGCGATCGCCTGAGCGAAATGCGACGCCTGACGCGGCCATATCTTGCCTCTTGGCTTAGTGACAAATCCTCACGCCGCGCTCGTATGCGCCAGCGTTGCCGGGACACTCGGAGCTCGTCGCGGGTGCCGCATTGATGTGGCTCAACGCCCCGTTCGCGAAGCGGCTCACAATTCTCCAATATCCGGGCGTCGCAGCCCGCACTTCGAGCCTCCATGCTTGATGCGCATCAATGCGTCATGCGGGCGGGATGCGAATGTCAACCCCAGCCATCGATCGCGTTCTACGCGAACCATTCCAAGTCGGAGGACTTGCATTGTGGAAGCTTGCGCGCGTCTCCTGGTCGCAGTGCTGACGCTGATGTTCACGGCAACGGCGGCATCTTCAGCGGACGCCGACGACTGGCAATGCCGCGACCATGATATCCGCAAGTTTCACCACCATGATGTGGACGCTTGGCGGCACGGGCGCGTATACGTCGCGCGCCGCCTTCACCATGGTCAAGGATTTTGGCATGCGATCCTGCAGCCCATGTTCGAGAATGGGGAAACAACATGAATTTCCGCAAGATTCTTATTGCAGTAGACAGTGAACCGGTCGCGGCGCATGCGGCTGAAGTCGGTTGCGTGCTTGCGCAGTCCCTTGGAGCCAACGTGGCACTCATCTACGCCGTAGACCCCACGCTTGCCGCCGCACCCGAGAGCGGGATCGCAGCCAATGAGTTGGTCGCTCTTGCCGAGCAAGAGGGCAAGCGACTGCTTGCCGGGTTTCGCGAACGGTTCGCGTTGCAGACAACCACATTGGAGTTTGTAGAGGTCGGCCAACCCGCGTCGGCAATCGTCAATGCAGCGAAGCAGTGGCCTGCCGATATCATAGTGATCGGCAGTCACGGACGCAGTGGCGTGCGACGCGCGTTGCTCGGCAGCGTCGCGGAGGCAGTCATGCGCCATGCGCCATGCCCCGTTCTCGTCGTACGAGCGAAGGAGTGAGCCGACCGCAGCAGATGTCGCCACCGGTCCCGGCCAGCTATGGCTCGACATAGCCGTCGCCCTCCGGGAACTACGCCTTCACGCGGCCGTGCGGCGATACCGGATGCACCTTTCATGGCGACCGTGACGGTCTTTCTTGTCGCCGCGGACCTGCCTCGTTGATCCAGGTCAAGGCGCAACCGATATGCGACTGGAATTATTGACACGGAGGTTCGATCCATGGCTTCGACGCATAAACACAGGACAGCGACCGGGAAGTCCGATACCCCCCGCCTGACCGCAGCGGATGTGCGCAAGATCGTTGGCCGCATCAGCGACGATCGTGTCGCGGCGATCCTGGCGACGGGCGCGACGAGCGCTCAGATCACGGAAGCATTTACCTGGTTGACCAGCGATGAGTATCTCGGCGGTGGGTTGGAGCGCACTCTCACCGGCGCGGTGGCAGAGGTCTACGAGATCCTGAAACCGGATTGGCCCGACGTGGCCGAGGAGTATCCTCCGGGCTCCTGAAGGCACAGCGCGCATCGGCGGTTCAACTGCCAGCAATCGGGAACACATGCGATGATCAGTGACGTCTTTCCGCTACAGATTGCATTCCGGGATATCGATCACTCGACGGCGGTCGAGGCCGAGGTGCGGGCTGGCGCCAGGAAACTGGCACGCTTCCACCGCCATATCACGAACTGCCGGGTCGTGATTTCCGCTCCGGAGGGACAGCATCACCGCGAACGTCTCCATTCGGTTCGCATCAACCTGGCGGTGCCCGGTGGCGCCATCTGGATCAACCGCGGCAACCCGCGGGAGCGGGCGCACGCCGACGTCTACGTCGCCATTCGCGATGCTTTCAACGCCGCTGTCCGCCGCCTGGAGGATTTCGCGCGCCGCCGGGACGGGAGGGTGAAGCGGCATGAGAGCAAAACGGGCGAGGGCCGCGCTGCGGCCTGACGCTCCAGGAGGAGCCCTCATATGTTCAAGAGCATTCTCGTCGCACTCGACGGCTCACGACACTCCAAGCGTGCGAGCGTTATGGCGACCGATCTGGCGCAGCGGTACAAGTCGCGGCTCCTATTCATTACCGTCACCAAAAAGCCACCACCGCGCATTTCCGAGGAGTTGCGGCACTATATGGAGATCGAGAGCCTGACGGGCACGCCGGAAGAACTGGTATCCGACGCTGTCGCCAAGATCCTCGCCGACGCCGAGAAGCACGCCCGCAAGAAGGGAGTGAAGCAGGTAAAACGGATTGCGCAGAGCGGCCCTGTGGCGCAGACGATCACGGCCGTCGCCAAGCGCGAGAAGGTAGATCTGATCATCATGGGATGCCGCGGCTTGGGCGAGGCCGAAGGGCTTCTACTCGGCAGCGTGTCACACAAGGTCGTGAGTCTCGCGGACTGCCCGGTCATGACCGTCCGTTAGCCGACATGGAGTGCGTCATCGGCAGGCTTTCCGCTGATGCGGCCGAGGTCGAAATCGTCGAGCGCAAGGGCCTCGGACATCCCGACAGCATCTGCGACGCGCTGGCCGAGGAAGCGAGCCTCGCCCTCTGCCGGCACTATCGCGAGCGCTTCGGCGCCGTGCTGCATCACAACGTCGACAAGATCCTGTTGCGCGGCGGCGTGGCCCGGCCGGCCTTCGGCGGCGGCAAGGTCATACGTCCCATCGATATCTACCTGGCGGGCCGGGCGGTCCACCGCCACGGCGGTGTCACCGTGCCGGTGGCGGAGATCGCGGTGGAGGCTTGTCGCAGCTGGCTGCGGCAGCATATCCATGCGCTCGATGCCGAGCGGCAGGTGCGGTTTCATTGCCTGATCCGGCCAGGATCGGTCGACCTGACGGAGCTGTTCGCCCGGCAGCGAGGCGGCCCCGCGCCGCTTGCCAATGATACCTCCTGCGGCGTCGGCTATGCGCCCCTCAGCGAGGTCGAACGGACGGTGCTGGAGATCGATACCGCGCTCAGGCCTGATGATTTGGCCTTCGGCGAAGACACCAAGATCATGGCCGTGCGACGTGGCAACCGATTGAGCCTGACCGTGGCCTGCCCGCAGGTCGGCCGCTATGTCCCGGATATGAGCCGCTACCGGCAGAACAAGTCCTGGCTGGCAGATCGGATCAAAGGAGCGGCCAGCCGCGCGACCGGGCTCGAAACGGCCCTGCAGCTCAACGCCGCCGACGGCGACACGCCCGCCAGCGTCTATCTCACGGTGACGGGCACGTCGGCGGAGGCGGGCGATGATGGCGAGGCCGGCCGTGGCAACCGCGTTAACGGGCTGATCACGCCCAACCGCCCGATGACGATGGAGTCGGTCGCCGGCAAGAATCCGGTGAACCATGTCGGCAAGCTCTACAACATCATCGCTGGCCTGATCGCGGACGACGTCGTGCGGGAGATCCCGGCGGTGGCGGCGTGCGAGTGTTACCTGGTGAGCCGCATCGGCCACCCGATCGACGATCCGGATATTGCCGACCTGCGGGTCCAGCTGCGCGAGGAAGCAGCGCCAATTCCGCGGCCGGCCATCGAGCGGATCTTGCACCACCATCTCGCCGCGCTCGGCGGCCTGGCCGAGGAACTGGGTAACCGGACCATTGCCGTGGGCAATTGGCCGTTGCGGCAGGTGGCGGCATCGCATCACGCACGCGCATTCCCATGAGCCAGCGCCGCCAGACCATGATCGAAGAGATTTCCGCCGAGGCAGCGGCGACGGCCGACTACACGGGCCGGCCGGCGTTCGGCGGGCGCGTGATGGCGGCCATGGCGAGCGTGCCGCGGCACGAGTTCGTACCGCCGGCCGAGGAGGCCTATGCCTACATCAACAATGCCCTCCCCATCGGCCACGGCCAGACGATCTCCCAGCCCTTTATCGTCGCGCTCATGACGGATCTGCTGGATCCGCAGCCGGACCACAACGTGCTCGAGATCGGTACCGGTTCCGGCTATCAGGCCGCGGTTCTGTCCGCACTGGTGCGGCAGATCTACAGCATCGAGGTCATCCCGGAGTTGGCGGTGGATGCGAGCGAGCGACTGCAGCGTCTCGGATACCGCAATGTCAGTGTCAAGGCCGGGGACGGCAATGCCGGCTGGCCGGAGCACGCGCCCTATGACGGTATCATCGTCACGGCGGCGGCAGTGAAGGTCCCGCAGGCCCTGTTGGCCCAGCTCCGCAACGGCGGCCGCATGGTCATACCGGTGGGCGACAGCGGCAGCCAGGAACTGATCCTGATCGAGAAGTCTGCGAGCGGCGCCGTCAGCGAACGCGACATTCTGCCGGTCGCGTTCGTCCCTCTTGTCGGCGGTCGTGGGCGCCACGGCGAGCGCGTGCGCTGAAATCTGCCGCGCCTGGCCGATGACGGTGTCCGCGAGCGTGTCGACATTCTTCGCAGGCGCTTGAAGCCATATCGAATCCAGCGCCGCCAACTGTCTGAATTCTCGGACAACAAGTCTTTTGCGCCGATGTTGTGAATCCGGCTGCAATGCTCCCTCGACTTGGACCTACGACCAAGTCACGGGCGATCCGAGATGCGGAATTCGCGCAGTCGCGAGCCAGCGATATAGCTGGCTGCGCTCCTCCGCTACCATCCTTGCCTTCAGCCCGGCCCCGCCCGCGCCGGGCTCTTCATTTTCGACAAATCGCCGGGCAGAGGGCGGCGCCGATCGCATACCCCGCGAAGTAGGCCGAGGTGACGACCCCCGCGACGATGGGTTCAACATGCGCTGTCGCGAGGCGGATGCCGATCAGGGTGCCGATGTAGCCGTTGGCGAGCTGGATCAGGCTGATGCCCAGGATGAGCGAGCCGACGGCGGCGACGATACCGGCCATGTCGTGTCCTCCGTTGCGGTCAGACTCCTAGATCGGCGGCAGAGTTTTTTGCGACTCGCTCTTACGCAAAAATGTT
>Ga0326726_10000857_pt1 | contig 27836 bp, 30 predicted proteins | sample MHFenrmetagenome_2_FD_207603 | JGI IMG/M metagenome (GOLD analysis project Ga0326726, IMG submission 207603) | Lab enriched peat soil microbial communities from Michigan Hollow, Ithaca, NY, United States - MHF15MN | ecosystem: Environmental > Terrestrial > Soil > Wetlands > Peat | place: USA... | reverse complement strand
TCGCCATCAGCGCGCGCCCCACGCGCCCGCGCAGCAGGTTCCAGGCGAGCACGAACATGATGACCGTCACCAGCAGCGTGAAATAGTAGAGCCACTGGTCGGCATTGATCGGCAAGCCGAAAGGCGGGTCCGGCTTGGCAATGACGATGCCCTGCACGCCGCCCGTCCACTTCTCGAGGTGGTGGTACTTGAGCAGGCTCGGCAGCGACACGCCGAGCGCGAAGGTGGCCAGCGCCAGGTACAGGCCTTCGAGGCGCAGCGCCGGCAGGCCGAACAGGAAGCCCGCCACCAGGCAGACGAACGCTGCCACCGGCAGCGTCGCCCAGTAGGGCAGCCCGGCCTTGTCCATCAGGATCGCCGCGCAGTAGGCGCCGATGGCGTAGAACGCGCCATGCCCGAGGGAGATCTGGCCGTTGTAGCCGGTGAGCAGGTTCAGGCCCATCAGCGCGATGGCGTACACCAGGACGAGGTTGAACTGGAACACGCGGTAGTCGCTCACCAGCAGCGGCAGCGCGCAGGCCGCAAGCAGCAGCACGGCGAGCAGGATGACCTTGTGCCGGCTCATACGCGGGTGACGAAGACCTTGCCGAAGAAGCCCGAGGGCTTTACCACCAGAACGCCGATGATCAGCGTCAGCGCGACGGCGAGCTTGAGCTCGTTGCCGATGACGAAGGCGCCGAGCACGTTCTCGAGCACGCCGACCATGAAGCCGCCGAGCACCGCGCCCCAGGGATTGTCGACACCGCCCACCAGCGCCGCGGCGAACGCGTACAGCAGGATGCCGCCCATCATGTTCGGGTCGAGGAACACGATCGGCGCCACCATCATGCCGGCCACCGCGCCGATGGCCGCGGCAAGGCCCCAGCCGAGCGCCAGCATCCAGCCGACGCGGATGCCGACCAGCCGCGCGGAGTCCGGGTTCTGCGCCGCCGCCCGCATCGCCAGGCCGAGCGGCGTGAAGCGAAAGAAGAGATAGAGCAGCACGAGCACCACCAGCGTCACGCCGATCGCGCCCAGCTCGTGCGGCGAGAGGAGCTTGGTGCCGAAGACCCCGCCGGTGGGGAAGGGGCTCGGGAAGGTCTTGATGGTGTAGGAGTAGATCCAGCCGGCGACGCTGTTGAGGATCACGAGCAGCGCGATGAACACCACCACCACCGCGAGCACCGGCGCGTTCTCCACCGGGCGGATCACCACGCGCTCGATCACCACGCCGAGCACGAAGGCGAAGGCCACCGTCGCGAAGAAAGCCGGCCAGTACGGCACGCCGGCGTTGATCAGGGTCCAGGCGAAGTAGGTCGCGAACATGGCGAGCTCGCCCTGCGCGAAGTTCACCAGGTGCGTGGCCTGGTAGATCATCACCAGCGCGAGCGCGAGGCTGGCGTAGATGCCGCCCGTCGCAAGCCCCGCGAGCACCTGGTGCAGCAATGCTTCCATGGTCGTCGCCTCAGTATCCCAGATAGGAACGGCGCACGTTGTCGTTGCGCCGGATGTCGTCCGCGGTGCCCGAGAGCACCACGCGGCCGGTCTCGATCAGGTAGGCATGGTCGGCGAGCTCGAGCGCCATGGCCGCGTTCTGCTCCACCACCAGCATGCTCACCTTCTCCTTGGCGTTCACCGTGCGCAGGATGCCGAACAATTCCTTCACGATGAGCGGCGCGAGGCCAAAGGAGGGCTCGTCCAGCAGCATCAGCGTCGGCCTGAGCATCAGCGCGCGCGATACGGCGAGCATCTGCTGCTCGCCGCCGGACAGCGTCCCTGCCTGCTGCGCGCGGCGCTCCTTCAGGCGCGGGAAGTAGTCGTACATGCGCTCGAGATCGTCGTCCACGCCCGCGCGGCCCTTGCGCGCGTAGGCCCCGAGCCGCAGGTTCTCTTCGGTGGTGAGGTTGACGAAGGTGCCGCGGCCATCGGGCACGTGCGCGATGCCCAGGCGCACGATGTCTTCCGTCGCGCGGCGGTCGATGCGCGCGCCCGCGAAGCGGACCTCGCCCTCGGTCTTCACCATCTGGCACAACGCGCGCAGCGTCGTGGTCTTGCCGGCGCCGTTGGCGCCCAGGAGCGTCGTGATCGTGCCTTCCTGCATGGCGAAGCTGATGCCGTGCAGCACGCGTGTGAGGCCATAGGCCGCGTGCAGGTTGGAGACTTCCAGCAGCGCCGCCATCACGCCGCTCCCAGGTAGGCCTGGATCACTTCGGGGTGCTTCTGCACTTGCGCCGGCGTGCCCTCGGCGATCTTGCGGCCGAAGTTGAGCGCCACCACGCGGTCCGAGATGCTCATCACCAGGCTCATGTGGTGCTCGACCAGCAGCACCGTCAGCCCGAGCCGGTCGCGGATCTCGCGGATCAGCACGCCGAGCTCGCCAACCTCCTCGTGGTTCAGGCCGCTCGCCGGCTCATCGAGCAGCAGCAGCTTCGGATCGCTCGCCAGGGCGCGCGCGAGCTCCACGCGCTTCTGCGTGCCGAAGGGCAGGTCGGCGACGCGGGCGCCCGCGACCGTATCCAGGCCGAGGAAGCGGATCAGGGACTTTGCCTTTTCCTGGGTGGCGTGTTCCTCGTGATCGACGTGCGGCAGCCGCAGCGCGTTGGAGAAAAAGCCGCTCCGGGTGCGGCAGTGGTGCCCGACCATCACGTTGTCGAGCACCGTCATGGTCCTGAACAGCGCGAGGTTCTGGAAGGTGCGGCCGATGCCGAGCGCGGCGATGCCGTGCGTGGGCACCTTGAGGAGCGAGGTGCCGTTGAACAGGATGTCGCCGCTGCCGCACTCGTAGAGGCGCGAGAGGCAGTTGAACAGGGTGGTCTTGCCCGCGCCGTTCGGACCGATCAGGCCTACGATGCGGCCGGCCTCGACTTCGAAGGACACGCCGTCGAGCGCAACGATGCCGCCGAAGCGCACGCCCACGCCCTCGACGCGCAACAACGCTCCTGTGGCCATCGGTTCGATCGCTCCTCCTCCAAAGAACTCGCACCGGCGCGCCGTGCGCGCTTGCTAATTGTGTCGGATTGTCGGACGATAATTCCGCAACAGTCAAGAAATGAGATGACCGGTCACGTCGAGAAATTCCGGCGGATCCATTCCACGCCGGCCTATCAGCTCGTCGCCGAGGCGATCGAGCGCAGGATCCTCACAGGAGGCATCCGCCCGGGCGAGCCGATCGGCACCGAGGCGGAGCTGGTGAAGCAGTTCGGCGTCAACCGCTCCACGGTGCGCGAAGGCATCCGGCTGCTCGAGCACGACGGCATCCTCCAGCGGCAGTCCAACCGGCGCCTGGCCGTCAGCCTGCCGCACTACGAGCGGCTCGCCAGCCGCACCACGCGCGCGATGGTGCTGCACGAGGTCACGTTCCGCGAGCTCTACGAGGCGGCGATGGCGCTGCAGATGGCGACGATCGAGGGCGCGGCGCAGCGCGCGACCGCCGCGATGATCGCGGCGCTGGAGGAGAACGTGGCGCGCACCGCGCGGGTGCTGGGCGACCCGGGGGCGGTGGCGGAGCTCGACAGCGAGTTCCACGCGCTGATCGGCAAGGCGTCCGGCAACCGCGTGCTGCAGCTGGCGCGCGAGCCTTCCGACCTGCTGGTCTACCCGACCACCAAGCTGATCCTCAGCAAGGTGCCGGAGGGGCCGGCGCGGCTGCTGCAGGCGCACCGCATGCTGCTCGACGCGATTCGCCGCCGCGACGTGGAGGCGGGGCGCCTGTGGGCGCGCCGCCACCTCAACGACTGGCGCAAGGGCTTCGAGCGCGCCGGCCAGGACCTCGACCGGCCGATCGACAGCCCGTACCCGGGCGCCGCGGCTACTTCGTCATCTTGATCGAGCGGTCGAGAAACTCGTTGGTGTAGACGCTCTTGACGTCGAAGGGCTTGTCGATGCCGACGTAGTCGCGCACCAGGTCGTAGTCGGCCTTCATGCGGCCGTCATCGTGGATGCCGAGCGCCACCTCGCGCGAGAACTTGTCGCTCATCAGCACTTCCACCAGGCTCCAGTTGGTCATCTCGTTGTCGAATTTCAGCGCGCCGTTGGCGTCCACCAGCGCCTGCACGCAGGGCTTGGGGTCCTTGACGCAGGCGGCGAAGGCGCGCTGCGTCACGGCCACGAACTTCGCGATCGCCGGCTTGTTCTTCGCGAGATAGTCGGCATTCACCACGATCGAGTTGCCGTAGGGATTGAGGCCGACGTCGCGCCAGGCGACGAAACCCATGTCGTCGCCCAGCTCGCGCTGGAAGATGTGGTGGATGTTGTAGAACGAGGTGGTGACGTCGATGGAGTGCGCCTTGAGCGCCGAGAGCTTGGCGTTGGCGTCCACGTTCACCCAGATGACCGACTTCGGGTCCACGCCGTTCGCTTTCGCCAGCGCCGGCCACATCGGGCGCGCGCCGTCGGCGGCCGGGTTGCCGATCTTCTTGCCGGCGAAGTCCTTGACCCCCTTGATGCCCGAGCTCTTGAGCCAGTACAGGCCCTGCGGCGAGTTGGCGTAGACGTTGAACACGCCCACCATGTCCGCGCCCTTGCCCTTGGCGATGAGCACGTTGCCCATGTCGGCAAGGCCGATGGGGTTGGCGCCCGCGCCGACCTTCTGCGCCGCCAGCATCGAGCCCTTGCCGGGCTCGATGTTGAGGTCGATGCCTTCCTTTGCGTACCAGCCTTGCGCCTTGGCGTAGTAGTAGGGCGCGTGGTCGCCGCCGGGCACCCAGTTGAGGATGAAGTCGAGCTTGGTCTGGGCCGCGGCGGGGCCGATGAACGCGGCGAGCGCGGCGGCGAGCGCCGGCAGCAGGATATTGCGCATGATCGCTCCTAGGGGAATCGAGGCGAGGATGGTAGCGAGACGCGTTGCGCCGTGTCAACGGATCGGCGGGCGCCGATTGACCCGGCATTAACCAGGCAGTTAAATGCGGCGATCGACGGGAGGTACTCGCCGTGTCCTACGATTTCATCGTCATCGGCGCCGGCCACAACGGCCTCGCCTGCGCCGCGTACCTCGCGAAGGCGGGCGCCAAGATCCTGGTCCTGGAACGCAGCGCGCGCGTGGGCGGCGGTTGCCATACCGCGGAAGCGACGCTGCCGGGGTTCAAGCACAACATCTGCTCCGTCGTACACACCCACATCCCCACCAGCCCCGTATACCGCGACCTCGAGCTCGAACGTCACGGCGTACGGTACGTCTACCCCGAGCATCTGCGCGGCACCATCTTCCCCGACCACCGCAGCATCGTGATGTATCGGGAGGCGGAGAGAATGGCGGCGGAACTGGGCAAGTTCTCCGCCAGGGATGCGCGGACCTTCACCGAGCTGGTCGAGGGCTACGGCGAGTTCATCGAGTCGACCTACCTGCCGCTGATGTATTCGCCTCCGCTACCCCCTTCCCTGCAGAGCGCGGAACTGGAGAAATCCGAGGAGGGCAGGACGCTCCTGCAATGGCAGGCGAGCACGCCGGTGCAACTGCTCGACGAATTGTTCGAGAGCGAGGAGGTGAAGGTCCACTTCCTCGCGCGCATGACCGTCCTGGGATTCGCGCCCGATCAGTTCGGCCAGGGGTGGATCTGCCTGTTCCGCATTCTCAAAGCCGAGGCTCCCATCTGCGTGGGAGGCTCGCAACAGCTGGCGCACGGGCTGAGGAGCGTCGTCGAGGCGAACGGGGGCCTCGTGCAGACGGACATCGAGGTCAGGCGAATCCTCCTGCGCGGCAACAAGGCCATCGGCATCGAAACGAAGGACGGAAAGCGGATCGAAGCCGGGAAGGCCGTGGTCACCAACGTCGAGCCGAAGAAGAGCTTCCTGCGGATGGTGGGGGAAGAGTTCCTGCCGCCGTCCTTTGCCGCTCGCGTCAAGAACTACCATTCGCGCGGGCGGTCGCTCTTCGTTCTGCACCTGGCCCTGTCGGAGCCGCCGAAGTACCGCGCCGCGACGCAAAACCCGCCGGTCGACGTCGCCTTCAGCCAGGAAATGTTCGGCGGAAGCGTACGCGACCAGGTTCTCGCCTACCGGGATATTGCGCTGGGCAGGCCGCCCCGCAAGGAGATGCTGCAGATAACCCTGCCTACCTTGTTCGATCCATCGCAGGCTCCTGCAGGCAAGCACACAGCCGTCGTCTGGCAGTATGCCCCGTACGCTGTGGAGCCCGGGGGGCCGGAGGGATGGCGAAACCTGAAGGAGGAGTACGCCGCGCACCTCCTGGAACTCTGGCGGTCCTACGCTCCGAACATCACGAAGGACAAGATCCTCGCCATGGCGATCCAGGATCCCACCGATACGGAGCGCCATAACGACAACCTCGTGAATGGCGTGGACGTGGTGGGGGACATGACGCCCGACCAGATGGGATATTTCAGGCCCTTCGCCGGGTGGTCCAGCTACCGAACGCCGGTTGACGGCCTCTACATGTGCGGCGGGTACTGCCATCCGGGCGGAGGCGTGCATGCGGGAGCCGGGCATAACGCGGCCGCCGTGATCGTGGACGATTTCAGGCTGAAGAAGTGGTGGGACTGATGCCGCAGCGCGAGGCGAGATTTACGGTGAACGCCCCGCCCGAGGAATTGTGGAGGTTCATCCGCGATTTCCGCTCCCTGTGCACATGCATTCCCGGAGTGGAACGCATCAACGTGGTGGATGACAGGACCGCCGAGCTGACGGTGAAGGAGAAAGTCGGTGTCGTGCCCTTGATTCTGACGCTGAGGGCGCAGATCGATGCAGAGGAGCCGCCACGCAGGCTTCATGCCACTGCAAGGGCCGAGCATCTGACCATGGCGATCGACGTCACTTTGCGGGAAACCGGAACGGGGACTGAGCTGCTCAGCCTGGTCGACGTCAGGGGCGAGGGACAGCTCAAGGCGATCGTCGACCGCTTGTTCGAGCGCAGGGCGACCGAGCGAACCGCCCAATTCGCTGACTGTCTCGGGAAGCGCTTCGGTGCCGTTTCAGCTGGCCAGCCTCCTGAGGGGAAAGGTGCCGGACAATTCCAACGGTGGCTCGCCCGGGTCTGGCGGCGGCTGCTGGGGCAATTCACGCCCGCGCGGAAATGACGCGGGTCGACGGATCTCATCGCGGCAGTTCACGGTGCCGATGATTGGCCGCGGTTAACTGCCCGGTTAAAATTCCGCCATGCCCTTGCACTGGACGCAGTTGCCGCCGGAGGTGCTCGCGCTGCTGCGGCGGGGCACCGTGATCCCGGCGCATCCGCTGGCGCTCGATGCGCGGCGGCGCCTCGATGCGCGGCGCCAGCGCGCGCTCGCGCGCTACTACCTCGACGCCGGCGCGGGCGGCCTTGCGGTCGGCGTGCACGCGACGCAGTTCGCGATCCGCGAGCAGGGCCTCTACGAGCCGGTGCTCGCGCTCGCCGCCGAGACCGCGCGCCTCTGGATGAAGAGCGGACGCGCGCGCCCGCTGGTGATGATCGCGGGATTGTCGGGCAGGACGGCGCAGGCGAAGCAGGAAGCCGCCATTGCGCTGGCGCACGGGTATCACGCCGGCATGCTGTCCCTTGCGCCGATGCGTGGCGCATCGGTCGACGAGTTGGTGGCGCATTGCGCCGCGGTCGCCGCCGAGATCCCGCTGGTGGGTTTCTACCTGCAGACCGCGGTCGGCGGCATTGCGCTGCCGATGGAGTTCTGGCGCCGCTTCGCCGCGATCGACAACGTGGTGGCGATCAAGATCGCGCCGTTCAACCGCTACCGCACGCTCGACGTGGTGCGCGGCGTGGTGGCGGCGCGCGCCGAGGAGCGCGTCGCGCTCTACACCGGCAACGACGATCACATCGTGCTCGACCTCGCGGCGCCCTTCGCGGTGCGGCGCGGCGCCGAGGAGGTGCGCGTGCGCATCCGCGGCGGGCTGCTCGGCCATTGGAGCGTGTGGACCAAGACGGCGGTCGAACTGCTCGCGCGAGTGCAGCGCGGGCGGATCGACGAGGACCTGCTCGCGCTCGATGCGCGCGTCACCGACTGCAACAGCGCGTTCTTCGACGTGGCGCACGATTTCGCCGGCTGCATCCCCGGCTGCCACGAGGTGCTCAGGCGGCAGGGGCTGCTGGAGGGCATCTGGTGCCTCGACCCGAAGGAGACGCTCTCTCCCGGCCAGGCCGAGGAGATCGACCGCGTCTATCGCGAGCACGCCGATCTCGCCGATGACGGATTCGTGGGCGAAAATCTTTCCCGCTGGCTGTCGTGAACGCGAGGATTGCATGAACGAAAACCTGCAACGCTGGACTTTCGCGGTGCTGGCGCACGTCGCGCTGGTCGCCGCCTGGTACCTGTTCGTGAAGCTCGGCAACGTGCCGAAGTTCGTCATGCCGTCCCCTGGGGCGACGCTGGATGCATTGCTCCAGCCCAATTACAGCTGGTGGACCAACATCGCTGTCACCGCCACCGAGATCTTCGCCGGCTACTTCCTCGCGCTGGTGGTAGGCGTGGCGCTGGCGCTGGTCTTCACCTGGTCCAAGCCCCTGGAATCCTTCTTCATGCCGCTGCTGGTCTCGCTCAACATGATCCCCAAGGTGGCCCTCGGCCCGTTGATCATCGTCTGGTTCAAGTACGGGGTGTTCCCCAACACCATCATGGCGTTCTCGATCTGCGTGTTCCCGATCCTGCTGACCACGGCGCGGGGACTGCGCGAGATCGAGCCGGAGCTCCTCGACCTGGTGAGGTCCCTCAAGGGCTCGCGCTGGCAGCTGTTTTCCAAGGTGCAGCTGCCCGGCGCGCTGCCCTACATCTTCTCCGGCATGAAGGTGGCGGCGATTCTCGCCGTGGCGGGCGCGATCGTCGGCGAGTTCCTCGGCTCGGACAAGGGCCTGGGGTACCTGATGCTGCAGGTGCAGGTGACGCTCGACACGCCGGCGATGTTCATGGCGGTGATCATGATCACGCTGATCGGCATGCTGCTCTACGGCATGGTGCTGGCGCTGGAGCGCTGGCTGGTGGTGAAGGACGCGAGGCTCGACTGATGCCATAGGCGCAGGGGAACCTCAAGGCGGTTCCCCCGCACCCCTTCCCCGAAGAGGATATGGAACCCTTTATCAGGCTCAAGAATGTTCAGAAGGTGTATCGGCGCGGCAAGGCCGAGCACCTCGCGATCTCCGACGCCACCTTCGACGTGATGCCGGGAGAGCTCGTGTCGCTCGTCGGCCCCTCGGGCTGCGGCAAGTCGACGCTGCTCAAGATCCTCGCCGGCCTGCACCCGCACGATGGCGGCGAGGTGCGCATCGGCTCGGCGGCGCATTCCTTCGACCCGTCGCGCGACGTGGGCATGGTGTTCCAGGCGCCGCTGCTGCTCAAGTGGCGGCGGGTACTGGAGAACGTGCTGCTGCCCGCGGAGATCCTCGGCCTGCCGATGGGCGAGGCGCGCGAGCGCGCGAAAGGCCTCCTCGCGCTGGTGGGCCTCACCGGCTACGAGGACAAGTACCCCTACGAGCTCTCCGGCGGCATGCAGCAGCGCGCGGCGATCGCGCGCGCGCTGGTGCACGATCCGAAGCTGGTGCTGATGGACGAGCCCTTCGGCGCGCTGGATGCGCTCACGCGCGAGAAGATGAACCTGGAGCTGCTGCGCATCTGGCAGGAAGCGAAGAAGACCATCGTCTTCGTCACCCACGGCATTTCCGAGGCGGTGTTCCTCGGCACGCGCGTGGTGGTGTTCACCGCCGGCCCGGCGCGCATGGCGGACAACTTCGCCATCGAGCTGCCGCGCCCGAGGACGCTGGACATGAAGACCCAGGAGAGATTCGGCGAATACACGCGGCGCATCTACAAGCTGCTGGGCATGGAATGACCCGGCGCAACCCCGCGCGCAATCAGGAGCGCATCCTCAGGGCGGCGACCGAGGAGTTCGCGCGCTACGGCCTGGGCGGGGCGCGCGTGGACCGCATCGCGGCGCGCGCCGGCGCCAACAAGCGCATGCTGTATTACTACTATGGCAACAAGGAGGACCTGTTCCTCAAGGTGCTCGAGGCGCGCTATGCGCACATCCGGCGCGCCGAACTCGGCCTGCACCTGCTCGACCTCGACCCGGTGCAGGGCGTGCGCCGCCTGGTGGAATTCACCTGGGACTACTACCTGAAGCATCCGGAGTTCCTGACGCTGCTCAATAGCGAAAACCTGCATCGCGCGCGCCACCTGAAGCGCTCGCGCGGCATCGCCGCGATGCACTCGCCGCTGATCGCGCTGTTGCGCGACCTGCTGCTGCGCGGCGAGAGTGCCGGCAAGTTCAGGAAGGGCGTCGACCCGGTGCAGCTTTACATCTCGATCGCCGCCCTGGGCTACTTCTACCTCTCCAACCGGCACACGCTGTCGACGATTTTCGAGCGCGACCTGCTCGCGCCGAAAAGCAAGGCCGAGCGCCTGAAGCATATGACCGAGCTGGTGCTCGGCTACCTCTTGAGGTAGCCCGTGCGCATCGCCCTATGCAACGAAGTCATCGCGCCGATGCCGTTCCCGCGGCAGTGCGAGTACGCGGCCAAGCTTGGCTACGACGGCCTGGAGATCGCGCCCTACACGCTCTCGGACGAGCCGCAGCGCCTGGGCAGCGCGCAGCTCGCCGCGGCGCGTGCGGCGGCGGAGGACGCGGGTATCGCCATCACCGGACTGCACTGGCTGCTCGTCAAGCCGGCGGGGTTTTCCATCTCCACGCGCGACGACGCCGTGCGCAGGAAGACGCTCGACATGATGTTCGCGCTGGTAGAGCAGTGCGCGGAGCTGGGCGGGCGCTACCTGGTGCACGGCTCGCCGCAGCAGCGGCGCGTGGATCCGGGGGATTCGCGCGCCGCGGCGCTCGCGCGCGCGCAGGAGTGCTTTGCCGCGGTGGCCGAGCGCGCCGAGAAGGCGGGGGTCGTCTACTGCATCGAGCCGCTCTCCTCCGAGCAGACGCCGCTCATCAACACGCTCGCCGAGGCCGCGCAGCTCGTCGAGGCGATCGGCAGCCGCGCGGTGCGCACCATGCTCGACTGCAGCGCGGCGGGGCGCATGGAGACCGCGCCGCTCGCCGCGCTGGTGGACAAGTGGCTGCCGAACGGCATGCTCGCCCACGTGCAGCTGAACGACCGCAACCGGCGTGGCCCGGGGCAGGGTGAGCAGCGCTTCGCGCCGCTGTTCGCGGCGCTGACGCGGCACGGCTATGCCGGGGACATTGCGGTCGAGCCCTTCGACTACGTGCCGGACGGGCCGGGCGCGGCGGCGCGCGCCATCGGCTACGTGCGCGGCATCCTGGAAGCACTGGCGTGACGCCGAAGCTGCCTTGCGCGCGTCCGGCGCGCGTCGCGCTGGAGGGCCGCTACGCGCGGCTCGAGCCGGTGTCGCAGGCGCATGCGCAGGACCTGCTCACGGCCTCGGCCAACCCGAAGAGCTTCGACTATCTCTTCGATGTCCCGCCCCGCGGCATCGAGGACCTGCGCGCCTGGGTGGCGAAGAACGCCGCCGCCGAGGATCTCGTCGTGCACGCCGTCGTGGACAAGGCGAGCGGCCGCGCGGGCGGCAGGCAATCGTACATGCGCATCGTGCCGGAGCACGGCGTGATCGAGATCGGCAACATCCTGTGGGGACCGGCGATCGCGCGCACGCGGGTCGCCACCGAGGCGCTGTTCCTCGCGGCGCAGCACGTGTTCGACGACCTCGGCTACCGGCGCTTCGAGTGGAAGTGCAACAACCTGAACGAGCCCTCGAAGGCCGCTGCCAAGCGCTTCGGCTTCACCTTCGAGGGCGTCTTCCGCCAGCACATGTGGACCAAGGGCGCCAACCGCGACACCGCCTGGTTCGCGATGATCGACCGCGACTGGCCGCGCATCCGCGCGGCCTACGAGCACTGGCTCGCGCCCGCCAACTTCGACGCGGCGGGCCGCCAGCGCGCGAAACTGCAGGTGCCTACTTCAGCGGCTTGATCTTCGAGCTGTAGACGTTGGTGAAGACGTCGTCCACGTTCACCGGGCGGTCGGGCTTGGCCTGCGCGAAGGTGATGTCGATCGTGCGCTGCATCAGGTCCTTCTCGATCCAGCCGATGCCGTTCTTCCGCGAGCGCTCGGTGATGCACAGGTCCATGATCTGCGGCGTGGTGTTGAACAGCGCCTCGGCGTCCAGCCCCGGCACCGCGGCCGCCATGGCGTCGATCGCCTCTCGCGGATTGACTTGCGCGTCGCGCCAGCCCTTGTGCGTAGCGCGCAGAAAGCGCTCGATCAGCTTCGGGTTCTTCTTCTCCAGCTCGCGATTGACGAAGTAAGTGTGGCCGTAGATCGGCAGGCCGTAATCGGCCCAGAGGAGATTGCCCACGTTGCCCTTGCCGAGCACCTTCTCCCAGATCGCGTAGCTGGTGTAGAGGTCGAATGAAGCGTCCACCTCGCCCGCGGCAACGATCGCCTGCTTGCCCTCGGGCTTGACGTTGACCAGCGTGATGCCGTTCACGTCGAGCTTGTTGATGGCGGCGAAGGCCGGCCACAGCACGCGGTGCGAGTCGGCGGGCGGCACGGCGATCTTCTTGCCGACCAGGTCCTGCGGCGTGCGGATGTTGGTGCTCTTCTTGAAGAAGACGTTGTTGCCCGCCTTGTCGAACACCACGGCCACCATACGCAGGTCGGCGCCCTTGGAAATGGCGGTGAGCACGGTGGGTGCGTCCGAGATGCCGAGGTCGCCCTGCTTCAGGTCGATCTTCTTCGCGCTGTCGGCCGAGCCCGAGCCGCGCAGCACCGTGAGGTCGATGTTCTCCTCCTTGTAGTAGCCCTTCTTGAGCGCCATGTAGATCGGCGAGTGGTCCGCGAGGTGGAACCAGTTGAGCTGCAGGGTGAATTTGTCCTGCGCGCCGGCGGGCAGCGCGATGGCGGCGGCGAGGAGGATCAGCAGGCGTTTCATGGCGTTCTCCTTAGTTTGTGACTTGCTCGCGGTAGACCCAGGGCGCGACCGCGCGCTCGACGGCGACGACGACGCCGTAGAGCGCAAGGCCGAGCACGGAGATAAGGATCAGGGAGGCGAAGATCGAAGGGGTCTCCAGCGTCACGCCGCCCGCGATGATCAGAGCCCCCAGGCCGCGCTCGGAGGCGACGAATTCGCCGACGATGGCGCCGATCACGCTCATGGTCGCGTTGAGCTTGAGGCCCGTGAAAATGTAGGGGACGGCGTTCGGAAATCGGATCTTGGCGAACACCTGCCAGCGCGAGGCCTTGAGCGACCTCACCAGCTCGAGCATCTCCGGCTCGGCGGTGGCCAGGCCCACGGCGGAGTTCACCACCATGGGAAAGAAGGCGATCGTGGTGCCGATCACGATGTTCGGCCAGATGCCGTAGCCCAGCCAGATGACGAACAGCGGCGCGAGCGCGATCTTGGGCAGCGTGTTGAACAGCACCAGCACCGGCATCACGGTGCGCATCAGCAGGTCGTTCCAGACGATCACCACCGCGAGGGCGATGCCGAGCACCGCCGAGAGCGCAAAGGCGCCGATGGTGGCGTAGAAGGTGGCGAGGAAGTTCGCGGTCCACTGGTAGTTCGGGCGCAGGTACGCCTTCAGGGCGGCGAGCGGCGAGGGCAGGATGTATTCCTTGACGCCACCCCAGTCCACCGCCAGCTGCCAGGCGGCGAGCAGGCCGAGGATCACCTGGGCGCTCGGCACGTTGTAGCCGCGCGCGCCGGCGAGCCCGCGTTCTTGACTCGGCATCGCGGCTCCAAGGAAAATTAACGAAACGGTTAAATCATAGGAACCCCCTTGTCCCCGCGTCAAGCCGCGCCGCGATTCCGCGTTGCGGCACTCGAGCTGCTGGAGCGCGACGTCAAGCTGCGCATGCCGTTTCGCTTCGGCGCGGCGACGCTTACTGCCTCGCCGCAGGCCTTTGCGCGCGCGCGCATCCGGCTGGAGGACGGGCGCGAGGCCTGGGGCGCGGCGGCCGAGCTGCTGGCGCCTAAGTGGTTCGACAAGGATCCGGCGCTGTCCAACGAGGACAATTTCGCGCAGTTGCGCGCCTCGCTGTCGCGGGCGCGCGAGCAGTATCTCGCGCACGAGCCGCGCACCGCCTCGGCGCACGCCTCGCCGGCGAGGGGCTTGGTGGCGAACTACGGCCCGGCGCTGCTTGACCGCGCGCTGCTCGATGCGCTGTGCCGCGCGCTCGGCGTCTCGTTCTATCGTGCGGTGCGGGCAAACATGGTCGGCGCGGTTCCCGTCGAAGGCATCGACCTGGGCGCTTTCTTCGCGACACTCAAGCCGCGCACGACGATCGCCGCGCGCCACACCGTGGGCCTGGTGGACCCGATCACGGCCGCCGACCAGGGCTCGCGCGTGGGCGATGGCCTGCCCGAGACGCTGGAGGAAGTGGTCGCCCGCTACGGCCATCGCTACTTCAAGCTCAAGGTTTCGGGCCAGGTGGCGGCGGACCTCGAGCGCCTGTGCGCCATCGCCGCGGTCCTCGATCGCAGCCGCGAGCCTTACTTCGCGTCGCTCGACGGCAACGAACAGTACGAGGACATGCAGGGCGTTGCCGAGCTGTGGGCAAGGATGAAGGCGGAGCCACGGCTCGCGCGCCTTGCGGGCTCGATCCTCTTCATCGAGCAGCCGGTCCGGCGCCAGGCCGCGCTCGAGCGCGCGGTGACCGGCATCGACAAGCCGGTGATCATCGACGAGTCCGACGACGCGCTCGATGCCTTTCCGCGCGCGCGGGCCATGGGCTATCGCGGCGTGTCTTCCAAGACCTGCAAGGGACTGTACAAGTCGCTGCTCAACGCGGCGCGCTGCGCAGCCTGGAACAAATCGGGGTCAGGGCCGAATTCCTCGTCGCAGGAAAAATCCGGCCCTGACCCCATTTTTCTTCTCTCCGGCGAGGACCTCACCATCCAGCCCGGCCTCGCGCTGCAGCAGGACACGGCGCTCGTTTCGCTGCTGGGCCTCACGCACGTGGAGCGCAACGGCCACCACTACGTGAACGGCATGGCGGGACTGCCGCAGGCGGAGCAGGAGGCGTTCCTCGCCGCGCACCCCGACCTCTACGAGAACAGTCACGGCGCGGTGCGCGTGCGCATCGAGGCCGGCCTGCTGCAGATAGGCTCGCTCGATTGCGCGGGCTACGCCAGCAAGGCGATGCCGGACTGGAGCGCGATGCGCGAAATGAAACTACAGAAGGAAGCAGCGTGAACACCAAACGCATCGGCATCATCATGCACGGGGTCACCGGGCGCATGGGCATGAACCAGCACCTCGTGCGTTCGATTCTCGAGATCCGCCAGCAGGGCGGCATCGCGCTCAAGGACGGCTCGCGCCTGATGCCCGATCCGATCCTCGTCGGGCGCAACGCGACGAAAGTGGAGGAGCTCGCGCGCAAGCACGGCGTCTCGCGCTGGACCGCGGACCTCGATGCGGCGCTCGCCTCGGGCGAGGACACGGTGTTCTTTGACGCCGCCTCGACGCAGCTGCGGCCGAGACTGCTCAAGCGTGCGATCAAGGCCGGCAAGCACGTCTATTGCGAGAAGCCCGTCTCCACCACGCTGGCCGAGGCGATGGACCTTTATCGCGCGGCGAAGAAGGCGCGCGTGAAGCACGGCGTGGTGCAGGACAAGCTGTGGCTGCCGGGCCTGCTCAAGCTCGCGAAGCTTCGCGATCAGGGCTTCTTCGGCAAGATTCTCTCGGTGCGCGGCGAGTTCGGCTACTGGGTGTTCGAGGGCGACCCGCTGTCCGGCCGGCCTGCCGCGCAGCGCCCTTCGTGGAATTACCGCAAGGAAGATGGCGGCGGCATCATCCTCGACATGCTGTGCCACTGGCGCTATGTGCTCGACAACCTCTTCGGCGAGGTGCAGTCCGTCTCTTGCCTCGGCGCCACGCATATTCCCTTCCGCTGGGACGAAACCGGGAAGAAGTACAAGGCCACCGCAGACGACGCGGCCTACGCCACCTTCAAGCTCAAGGGCGGCGCCATCGCGCACTTCAATTCCTCCTGGACGGTGCGCGTGCGGCGCGACGACCTGCTCACGCTGCAGGTGGACGGCACGGAGGGCAGCGCGGTGGCGGGCCTGCGCAAGTGCTTTGCGCAGTCCTATGCCGATACGCCCAAGCCCGTGTGGAACCCCGACATCCCGCAGCCCATCGACTTCTTCGCCGGCTGGAAGGAAGTGCCGGACGACAACTACGACAATGCCTTCAAGGTGCAATGGGAGGCGTTCCTGCGGCACGTGGCGGGCGAAGGCCCGTTCCGCTGGGGGCTGCTCGAGGGCGCCAAAGGCGTGCAGCTCGCGGAGCTCGGCCTGAAGAGCTGGAAGCAGAAGAAGTGGCTCGACCTCCCGAAGCTCAAGGCATGAAAAGAGACGCGATCCAGACCATCAGCCTGCCAAGCGCCAGCGGCAGGCTCGAGCCTTACCAGGTGCGCGAGCCGCGCCGCTTCGAGCGGCCCGCGCGACCGTTCACGCGCGTTGCGCTCGCCGCTGCACATGTGGTGGCAGACCCGCTCTCGGCCAAGGACCCCTGGCTCGAGTCCGCGATCGACTGGGACGCGACGCTCGCCTACCGGCGCCATCTCTGGTCCTGGGGCTTCGGCGTCGCGGAGGCGATGGACACCGCGCAGCGCGGCATGGGCCTCGATTGGCCGAACTCGCTCGAGCTCATCCGCCGCACGCTCGATGCGGCGAAGGACGTGACGGGCGCGGCGGTGTTCTCGGGCGCGGGCACCGACCACGTGGCGCAGGCCGACGTCGCGGGCGTCATCGCCGCCTACGAAGAGCAGTGCGGCGCGATCGAGCGCCTCGGCGGCCGCATCATCCTGATGGCGAGCCGCGCGCTCGCCGCGGTCGCGAAGTCGCCCGAGGACTACGGCCGCGTCTACGACCGCATCCTCGGCCAGGTGAAGCAGCCGGTGATCCTGCACTGGCTGGGCGAGATGTTCGATCCGGCGCTCGAGGGATATTGGCTGGGCGCCAAGCACCGAGGGGAAGCGGGCGGGCACGCCGCGGCGATGCAGGTGTGCCTCGAGGTGATCCGGCGCAACGCCGCGAAAGTGGACGGCATCAAGATTTCGCTCCTCGACAAGGACAAGGAGATCACCATGCGCCGGCAACTGCCGAAAGGCGTGCGCATGTACACGGGCGACGACTTCAATTTCGCCGAGCTGATCGAGGGCGACGGCGAGGGGCATTCGGACGCGCTGCTCGGCATCTTCGACGCCATCGCCCCGGCGGCGAGCGCCGCGCTCGGCGCGCTCGCCATCGGCGAGCGCAAGGGGTACCACGAGCTGCTCGCACCCACCGTGCCGCTGTCGCGCCACATCTTCCGCGCGCCGACGCGCTTCTACAAGACGGGCGTGGTGTTCATGGCCTGGCTGAACGGCCACCAGGAGCATTTCGTCATGGTGGGCGGGCAGCAGAGCGCAAGGAACCTGCTGCATTTCGCGGAGCTCTTCCGCCTTGCGGACGCGGCGGGGCTGCTTGCCGATCCGCCGCGCGCCTGCGCGCGCATGCAGCAGCTGCTCGCGCTGCACGGATGCAGCTGACGAGGCTCCAGGCGGGTTTCGGCGCCGAGACGCGCGATTTCGGCGCAGCGTTCCGCGAGGTTTGGGACGCGTTCTTCGCGGCCCAGGTGCTCGTGTTCCGCGGCCTGCAGCTGACGGCGATGCATTTTCTGGAGTTCGCGCGCCAGTTTGGCCGCCCCGAGCCGCACGTCATCGACCAATTCCACCACCCCGAGCACGCCGATATCCTGGTTTTGTCCAACCGCAAGCGCAATGGCGAGCCGTTGGGCCTCGCCGATGCCGGCACCTACTTTCACACCGACTACTCGTACCTCGAGGTGCCGGCGCGGTGCACGATGCTCTATTCGATCGAAGTGCCGAAGAAGGGCGGCGACACGCTGTTCGCCGACCAGTACGCGGCCTACGACGACCTGCCGGAGGCGACGAAGCGGCGCATCGACGGCCTCGTGGCGCTGCACCACTACGGCAACCGCGACGATCTCGACAAGTCTTCGCGCATGGTGGCCTCGGCGCTCACCGAGGAGCAGGAAGGCAAGATGGCCTGTGTACGCCACCCCATCGTGCGCCGCCACCCGGTGACCGGCCGCAAGGCGCTATACGCCGTGTCGGGCAGCTCGTTCGGCATCGAGGGCTTGGCGCGGGACGAATCCCACGCGCTGCTCGGCGAGCTCGCGCGCCACGCCACGCAGGAAAAGTATCAGCTGCGCCTGAAGTACGGCGTCGGCGACCTCGTTATCTGGGACAATGCCTCGCTGCTGCACTCGGCGACGCTGACCGATCCAGAAGATCCGCGCACCCTGTGGCGCATTACCGTCAAAGAGGAGAGGAAAACATGAAACGCAGACTGTGCCTGGCGGCGCTGGCCGCCGCCGCATTTTCCATCACATCGCTGCCGGCCGGCGCGCAGACCATCACCCTGCACGGCGCGAGCCAGTTCAGCGACGAGCACGCCTTCACCAAGGCGATGGTGAAGTTCGAGGAGCTGGTGAAGAAGTATTACGGCAAGCCGGTCGAATTCGTGCTGCACAAGAACTCCGAGCTCGGCCTGGAGAAGCAGTACTTCGAGTACATGGCGCAGGGCAAGGCGGTGGACTACGCCATCGTGTCGCCGGCGCACATGTCCACGTTTTCCAAGGCGGCGCCCTTCATCGACGCGCCGTTCCTGTTCCGCGACCTCAAGCACTGGAACAAGGTGCTCGATGCCGACGTCTTGAAGCCCGTGGCCGACGAGATCGCGCAGAAGGCCGACGTGATGCTGATCGGCTACGCCGGCGGCGGCACGCGCAACATCTTCGTCAACAAGCCGGTGCGCAACCTCAAGGAGATGAAGGGCCTCAAGGTGCGCGTGCAGGGCGCGCCCATCTGGTCGAAGACCTTCGCCGCAGTCGGCATGTCGCCCACGGTGATCGCCTACAACGAGGTGTACAACGCGATCCAGAACGGCGTCATCGCCGCGGGCGAGAACGAGGCGGCGGGCGTCGAACAGATGAAGTTCTACGAGGTCGGGCCGAACCTGTCCATGACGCAGCATGCGATCACCATCCGGCCGCTGTGCTTCTCGGGCAAGACCTTCCAGAAGCTGCCGAAGGACCTGCAAGCCGCCGTGCTCAAGGCGGGCAAGGAGGCGGGCGCCTACGGCCGCAAGATCGAGTCGTCGGAGGACGAGCAGAAGCTGGTGGCGATGGAGAAAGCGGGCAAGCTCAAGCGCATCCCCTTCGCCGACCGCGCGCAGATGAAGAAGCTGGTCGACCCGGTGATGGCCGAGTACGCCAAGGAGATCGGCGCCGAGCAGATCCTGGCGAAGATCAACGCCATCAAGTAACGCTCGTCAGCGAAGGCCGGCGGCGCCGGCAAGGCGTCGCCGCTTGCATCTCATGTACCGAAAGATTGCCGCGGCTTACGCGCGCCTGCTGCGCTGGCTGCTCGCCAGCGCGGTGGGCGTGCTCATCTTCCCGGTGTCGATGCAGATCTTCTCCCGGTACACCGAGCTCATCCCGAGCTATATCTGGACCGAGGAGATGGCGCGGTTCCTGTTCGTGTGGATGATCATGCTCGGCGCCATGCTCGGCATCTACGAGGGGCGCCATTTCGAGGTCGACATCTGGCCGCGGCTCGCGCCGCGCCCGCAGGCGGCGCTGCGCCTGCTGAGCAACCTCGCGGTGCTGGCCTTCGCCCTGGTGTTCGCCTGGGCGGGCTACGAGTTCACGCGCTTCGCCTGGAACCGCATCTCCGAGCTCGCCGAGCTGCCGCTGTGGCTCATTCACATGGCGTGGCCGCTTGCCGGGCTGACTTGGCTCCTCTTCAGCGGCGAGCAGGCCTGGGACAACTTGCGCACCCTCGTCACCGGCCGCGTTCCCGCTGACATGGACGAGGCGCCGGATGCCGGCGCGAGCGGCGGCAGCGCGGTATGACCGGCGCCGCGCTTTCTCCGGGCGCTGCGGCCTGGCTGCTGTTCGGCGTGTTCTTCACGCTCATGCTGCTGCGCGTTCCGGTGGCCTTTGCGCTTGGCCTCGCCTGCCTGCCGATCCTGATCATCGAGCCGCGGCTCGACTCGGTCGCCCTGGTGCAGGAAACGTTCAACGCCTACAACTCCTTCATCCTGCTCGCAGTGCCTTTCTTCCTGCTCGCCGCCAACCTGATGAACGTCGGCGGCATCACCGACCGGCTGGTGCGCTTCTCGCGCGCGCTGGTCGGCCATTTTCCGGGCGGCCTCGCGCAGGTGAACGTGGTGCTGTCGATCTTCTTCGCCGGCATCTCGGGCTCCTCGACCGCGGATGCGGCGAGCCAATCGAAGATTTTCATCGAAGCGCAGAGGAAGGAAGGCTACGACGACAGCTTTTCCGTAGCGATTACGGCGGTGTCGGCCGTGCTCGCGGTCATCATTCCGCCTTCGATCCTGATGATCGTCTGGGGCGGCGTGCTGACGACCTCGATCGGCGCCCTGTTCCTCGCCGGCATCGTGCCCGGACTGCTCATCGGCTTCGTGCAGATGGGGACGGTGCACGTCTACGCGAAGCTGCGCGGCTATCCGACCTACCCGCGCGCGACCTTCCGCGAGATCGTTGCTTCGTTCGCGGTATCGTTTCCCGCGCTGCTCATGCCGATCATCATCATCGGCGGCAAGGGCTGGTTCACCGCGACCGAGTCCGCGGGCATCGCCGTGCTCTACGCCATCGTTCTGTGCGCGTTCTTCTATCGCGAGCTGAACTTCGGCGGCCTGTACGAGGCGCTGCTCGAGACGGGACGCCTTGCCTCGGTGGCGCTCTTTTGCGTCGGCACGGCGAGCGCCTTCGGCTGGCTGCTCGCGTATTACCAGATTCCCAAGGCGATCCTCGCCGGCGTGTCCGCGTGGGGCCTGGGGCTTTACGGCACCGGCTTCTTCATCGCCTTGGTGTTCCTGGTGGTCGGTTGTTTCCTCGACGCGATCCCGGCGATCATCATCGTCGGCACGATCCTGCAGCCGCTTGCCCAGGCGGTGCACATGCATCCGGTGCACTTCGCCATGATCGGCATCGTGTCCCTGGCCTTCGGGCTGGTGACGCCGCCCTACGGCCTGTGCCTCATGATCGCGTGCTCCGTGGCCGGGATCCGGATCATCGATGCCCTCAAGGACACCATGATCATGCTGCTGCCGATGCTCGGGGTGCTGGCGCTGGTGATCCTCTGGCCGGACGCGGTGTTGTTCCTGCCGAAAATCGTCTCGCCCGAGTTCCTGAAGTGACGTCCCCCGATCCGGCAAGGCTTTCGCTCAATACCGCGACGATCCGCGAGAAGTGGGGCCTCGCGCAGGCGATCGAGGGCTGCGCGCGGCACGGCATTCGCGGCATCTCGCCCTGGCGCGACCAGCTCGCCGCGATGGGATTGAAGCAGGCGGTGCGCGCAATCAAGGCCAATGGCCTCACCGTCACCGGCCTTTGCCGGGGCGGCTTCTTCAGCGCAAAGGACTGGCGCGACGACAACCGGCGCGCGATCGAGGAGGCGCACGCGCTCGGCGCCCGCTGCCTGGTGCTCGTGGTCGGCGGGTTGCTGCCGGGTTCGAAGGACTTGCCGGCCTCCAGGGAGCGGGTGAAGGAAGGCATCGCGACGATCCTTCCGGAGGCGATGAAGGCGGGCGTGCCGCTCGCCATCGAGCCCCTGCACCCGATGCAGGCGGCGGAGCGCGCCTGCGTGAATACGCTCGAGCAGGCGCTCGATCTTTGCGACGAGCTCGGCGAGGAGGGCGGCGGCGCGCAGAGGGAGGCGGGAAGTCACGCGCCGGGGGCGTTGGGCGTCGCGGTGGACGTGTATCACGTGTGGTGGGACCCCAAGCTCGCGCAGCAGGTCGCGCGCGCGGGGAAAAGGCGGCTGCTCGCGTACCACATCTGCGACTGGCTGGTGCCCACGCGCGACCTGCTCAACGATCGCGGCATGATGGGCGACGGCGTGGTCGACCTGCCGCGAATCCGCGGCATGATGGAGGCTGCCGGCTATGCCGGTTTTCACGAAGTCGAGATCTTCTCGAAGCTCGACTGGTGGCAGCGCGACCCGGATGAAGTGCTCGCGATCTGCAAGGATCGGCACGGAAAGGTGACCTGACATGCGCGGCGCAGTGTTCCTCGGCAACCGCAGGATCGAAATCCGCAATTTCCCCGACCCCGCGCCCGGACCGGGCGAGGTGGTCATCAGGATGCGCGCATCCGGCATGTGCGGCAGCGACCTCAAGTTCTATCGCTCGCCGCCGGGCGAAGCGCAGAAGGCGCTGGGACTGGGCGGCGACGCCGAGCCCTTCATCGCGGGACACGAGCCCTGTGGCGAAGTCGTCGCGCGCGGGCCGGGCGTCTCGGAGCGCGAGGCGCCGACCGGGCAGCGCGTCATGGACCACCATTACGCGGGCTGCGGCGTATGCCGGCACTGCCGCCTGGGCTGGTCGCAGCTCTGCCGAGAGGGCATCGTCGTCTACGGCGTCACCGCGAACGGCGGCCACGCCGAATACCTCAAGGTGCCGGTGCGCACGCTCGTGCCCCTGCCCGAGGAGCTTTCCTTTGCCGAAGGGGCCGCGGTTGCTTGCGGCACCGGGACCGCCTATGGCGCGCTGCGCCGCATGAACCTCGCTGGCGGCGCCACGCTCGCCGTGTTCGGCCAAGGCCCGGTCGGCATCAGCGCGACGCTGCTCGGCGCGAAGATGGGCGCGCGCGTGATCGCAGTGGAAACAAACGCCGAGCGCCTCGCGCTCGCCAAGCAGTTCGGCGCGGACGCGGTGGTGGATTCGTCGAAGGTGGACGCTGAAAAAGCGCTGAAAGACCTCACGCGTGGCGAAGGCGTGGACCTGGCACTGGACTGCACCGGAGTTGCCGCGGCGCGGCTTGCGGCCGTGCGCGCGGCGAAGACCTGGGGCACCGTGTGCTTCGTGGGTGAGGGCGGCGAGGTGACGCTGGATGTCTCGCGCGACATGCTGCGCAAGCAGCTGACGCTCGTCGGCTCATGGACCTTCAGCGCCATGGGCATGGGCGAGTGCGCGCGCTACGTGGCGGACAATCGCATCCCGCTCGAGCGCATCTTCACGCACCGCTGGAAGCTCGACCAGGCCCAGGAGGCCTACCAGCTGTTCGACCGGCAGGCCTCGGGCAAAGGGGTGATCGAGTTCTAAATCGGGGTCAGACCCCAATTCCCCTTGCGAGTGGGAATTAGGGTCTGACCCCTAGTAGGGCAGGCCCTGCGTGTTCACGTATAGGGCGTAGAGCGAGGTGCTCGCCGCCATGAACAGGCGGTTGCGGTGCGCGCCGCCGAAACATAGGTTGGCGCAGCGCTCGGGGAGATCGATGCGGCCGACGAGCCTGCCGTCCGGGTTGAAGACGTGCACGCCGTCCAATCCCGCCTCGCCCATCCCCCAGCCGCACCAGAGGTTGCCATCCAGGTCCACGCGAAAGCCGTCCGGCGTGCCCTTCGGTCCTGCGTCGATCAGCACGCGGCGCTTCGCCAGCGTCTTGCCGCCCACCACGTCGCAGGCGAGGATCTTGCGCGGCACCGAGCGCGACTCGACGATATAGAGGATCGACTCGTCGGGCGAGAACGCGAGGCCGTTGGGCTGGTTGATGCCCTCGGCGACCACGCTCAAGGCGCCCGAAGGATCGATGCGATAGACGTTCGTCGGCAGTTCCGGCTCGGCCTTCGCGCCCTCGTACCAGCCAAGGATGCCGAAGCTCGGATCGGTGAACCAGATCGAGCCGTCGGACTTGCAGACGATGTCGTTGGGCGAATTGAGGCGCTTGCCTTCGAAGCGGTCCGCGAGCGTCACGACGCGGCCGTCCGGCTCCGTGCGGCACACGCGCCGCCCGCCATGCTCGCAGGTGAGCAGGCGCCCCTGCCGGTCGCGCGTGTTGCCGTTGGCGTAGCCGGAAGGCTTGCGCCAGACGCTTGCCGCGCCGGTCTCTTCGTCCCAGCGCCACATGCAGTTGCCCGGCACGTCGCTCCACAGCAGGCAGCGCTGGTCGCCGAACCACACCGGCCCTTCGGCCCAGCGCGTAACGCCGGTCGCGAGGCGCTCCACCTTGGCGAGCGGCAGGCGGTAGCGGCTGAAGGACTCGTCCACCATCACGATGGACGGGTCGGGATAGCGGGCGCTGGGCTCCCAGCCGCTCATGGCGCGCGCTCGGCGCGCGCGAACGCCGACTCGAACGCCAGCTCACTGAAGCCGGCCATCTTCTCGTTGCCGACCAGGATCAGAGGCACGCCGCGGCCGCCGAGGCGCTTGAACTCCGCGCGCGCGTCGGCGGACTTCTCGATGTCGTGCTCGGTGTAGGCGGTGCCGGTACGCTTGAAGTAGGCGCGCGCCTTGGCGCAGTAGGGGCACCACGCGGTCGCGTACATGACCACTGGCACCTGCACCGGCTGCGCCTGTGAAGGCGGCTGCGGCGCCGGGGCCTGCGTCGGCGAGGCAGGCGACTGCGCGGCAACGGTGGCAGCCGCTGCGAGCGCGAGAAGGAAGACGGCGGCGCGATGCATGCGGCTTGCTTAGTAACACAGCGCCGGGGTGCAGGCAATCGCTATACTCGCTCGCCTTGGATCGGATCCTCCTCACGCATTCCCCTGAGGCGCTTGCGCAGTATTACGGCGAGCGGGCGCTCGCGGGACTGCGCGCACTCGGCGAGGTCAAGCTGCACCCGGGCGGCACGCCCCTCGAGGGCGAGGCCCTGATCGCTGCTGCGTCGGATTGCGACCTCATCGTCTCCTACCGTCAGTCGCCTGCGCCGGCAGCCCTCTTTGAGCGGTTGCCACGGCTGGTTGCGTTCCTGCGTTGCGCAGTGGACATCCGCAACGTGGATGTTGCAGCGGCGAGCCGGGCGGGCGTGCTCGTCACCCAGGCAAGCGCCGGCTTCGTGCACGCGGTGAGCGAGCTCGTCGTCGCCTTTCTCGTGGACCTGTCGCGCGGGATCTCCCGCGCAGCCGCCGACTACCACGCCGGCCGCGTGCCGCAGGCGCGCACGGGCCGCGAGCTGCGCGGCAGCACCATCGGCATCATCGGCTACGGCGCGATCGGCCGCGAAGTGGCGCGCGTGGCGCAGGCGCTCGGCATGCGCGTGCTGGTGAACGATCCGTACGTCAAGGGCGTCGCGCAGGTGCCGCTCGCCGAGCTGCTCGCGCAGTCCGACTACGTGGTGCCGCTCGCAGTGGCGACGCCCGAGACCGAAAACTTGATGGACGCCGCCGCCTTCTCGAAGATGAAGCGGGGCGCCTTCTTCATCAACGTGTCGCGCGGCAACCTGGTGGACGAGGCGGCGCTTGCGCGCGCGCTCGACTCGGGGCGCATCGCCGGCTGCGCGCTGGATGTGGGCCGTGCGCCTGACCAGATGCCCACGCCCGCGCTCGCCGCGCGCGCCGATGTCATCGCCACGCCGCACACGGCCGGCCTGACGCTGGCCGCGATCGAGCACCAGTCGCTCGAGACGGTCGCGCAGGCGGGCGAGATCCTGCAAGGGCGCGCGCCGAAAGGCGCCGTGAACGCGCAGCATTGGACGAGAAAGGAGCCTTTCCACCTATGAAGACCATCCTCATCACCGGCGCCGCGGGCGATGTCGGCACGCACCTGCGCCGCGAGCTCGCCGGCAGGTACCGCATCCGTGCCTCGGACCTCAGGCCGCTGCAGAAGGTCGCGCAGGAAACGTTCATGCGCGCGGACATCTCCAGGATGGCCGACGCGCTGCGCATCACGAAGGGCGTGGACGCGATCGTGCACCTCGGCGGCTATTCGGTGGAGGGGCCCTGGGAGGGCATTCTCAGCGCCAACATCATCGGCTGCTACAACGTCTTCGAGGCGGCGCGCCGGAACGGCGTGAAGCGGATCCTGTTTCCCACCTCCAACCACGCGGTCGGCTTCTACCGGCGCGACCAGACGATCGACCACCGCGTGTACATCAAGCCCGACAGCCGCTATGGCGTCTCGAAGGTGTTCGGCGAGGCGCTTGGCAGCCTCTACGCCGACAAGTACGGCATGCAGGTGTATTGCATGCGCATCGGCAACGTGAACCCCGAGCCGATCGACAAGCGGCGGCTTTCCATCTGGTTCAGCCCGCGCGACCTTGCGCAGCTCGTCACCATCGGCATCGAGCACCCGGACATCCGCTTCGAGATCGTCTACGGCATCTCGGCCAACAAGCGCGCGTGGTACGACAACGCCAACGCGTATCGCCTCGGCTACAGGCCCCAGGACGATTCGGAGGTTTACGCCGCGGAAATCCTCGCGAAGGAGAAGCCCGGCGACCCGACCGCCGAGAAGTACCAGGGCGGCGTGTTCTGCGTGGCCGAGGAAGTGCCGAACCCGGCTCCCCTGCCGAAGCTCAGTGCCCGTGCTTCGCGGCGCAAGCGCGCGCCGCGGAGGGCTGCGCGGCGGCGGTGAGATAAAGCCCGAGTGCGATGCACGCGACGCCCGCGGCGTGGTACCAGCCGACGCGCTCGCCCAGGAACGTGATGCCGAGCAGGGCCGTGAAGGCGGGATGCAGGTGGTGAAAGGGGCCGGCGACCGAGGGCGTCGTGCGTTGCAGCGCCGCGTTGTAGAACAGGAAGGCGAGGAAAGAGGCGAACACCGCGGTGTAGGCGATGGCGGCGAGCGACGCCGGCGTCACGACCATGTGCCGGCCCGCCGCCCATTCCCAGGCAAAGAACGGGAATTGCACGGCGACGCCGACCAGCGCCATGGCGGCGAGGAAACTCATGCGCTCCAGGCCCGCCGGCCAGCGCTTGAGCAGCACCGTGTAGAGCGCCCAGATCGGCACCGCCGCGAGGATCCACAGGTCGCCGGGATTGAAGGCGAGGGCGCGCAGCACCGACGCATCGCCGCGCACGATCACCACGACCGCGCCGGCGAGGGACAACAGGATGCCCAGCCACTGGCGCAGGCTCAGGCGGTCGCCCAGGATCGCCGCGGCGATCGCCGCGACCACGACAGGCACGAGCGCAATCAGGAGCGCGCCGTTGAGGGCGGTGGTGCTTTGCAGTCCGAGGTAGACCATGCTCTGGAAGATTGCCGAGGCGATGGCGGCCATCGGCAGCACCCACTTCCAGTGGCGCAGCAAGAGCCGCCATTGCGAGCGCAGTGAAGTCCACGCGAAGGGCAGGATGAGGACGAGCGAGCCGACCCAGCGCCAGAAGTTGAGCGTGAAGGGCGGAACCTGCTCGTGGATCGCTCGCCCCACCACCCAGTTGCCGGCCCAGCAGAGCATGGCGAGGGCGAGCAGGAGGTAAGGCGACCTGAACAGGCGCAGCCTAACGAGTCGTTGCGGTCGCGCCGCGGTGCCGGTCGATCCACCAGGCCCAGGCGGTGAACAGCGCGCCGCCCGCTATGCCGGCGATGGCGATGGCTGCCACGTTGGGCGGCGGCGGGCCGAACAGGTTGCCGACGTAGGTGAGCGCGAGTAGCGCGATCAGGCCCCAGAACGACCAGACGCCGAGGAGGTCGTGCGCGCGCGCCGCGCGCGCGTAGATCCAGACGCCCGCCGCGAACATCGCGCCTTCCACGATCATCGTCCAGGGCACCGAGTTCCACAGCCCGAGCCCGATCATCGTTTCGCTGCCCGGCCACAGCGGCAGGTCGGGCCGGTGCGAGAGGGCATCCAGCACCCAATGGCTGAGCACGAGCAGGCCGAGGATCAGCGCCTCGCGCCTGCCGATCCTCAGGCAGGCGAGTCCGAAGAGGACGCTCCAGGCGAGCGCCGCCGCGAGGCTGTGCGTCCACGGGTAGTGGACGAAATCGAGCGGCGTGACCGCGGTGTTGCCCGGGTCGATGCGCACTGCCTCTACGCCGAGCAGCAGGAACATCGGCCACACCAGGTCCACCCAGAACGCGGCCGCGAGCGGCAGCGCGAGGTTCACGCGCGGCAGCAGCGGCTTGGCGGCGAGCGCGACGGCGGCGTGGCCGATGAACATGGCAAGCGGAAAAATGGGGTCAGGGCCGAATTATTTCTCGCAAGAATAA
>Ga0326726_10000856_pt1 | contig 27849 bp, 21 predicted proteins | sample MHFenrmetagenome_2_FD_207603 | JGI IMG/M metagenome (GOLD analysis project Ga0326726, IMG submission 207603) | Lab enriched peat soil microbial communities from Michigan Hollow, Ithaca, NY, United States - MHF15MN | ecosystem: Environmental > Terrestrial > Soil > Wetlands > Peat | place: USA... | reverse complement strand
GCCCGAATGGCGAGCGCCATCCCGCGAGCGAATCGGGCCAAGGTCGCGCGCTGGATGATCGTGCCCACGACCGGCAGGCGCAGCTTGTGGCGGTCCCACCAGTACCGCCCTTGCTGGGTGCCGACGTAGACCTGCGCGCCGAAGAAGGCAGCGACCAGGCCGATGAGCAGCGCCGGCCAATAGGCCAGAAAGAAGTTCGACGTGCCGACCAGCAGTTGCGTGAGAAGGGGCAAGGGCACCTTCTGCGCTTCGAAGATCTTGGCGAACGCCGGGATCACGAAGAAGTTGACGACCGCAATCGCGACTGCGATCACTACCAACACGATGAGCGGATAGCGCACCGCCGCCTTGATGCGATCTCGGATCTCCTTGTCGAACTCCATGTACTCGAACATGCGCATGAAGGCCTCATCCAGTCCGCCGGTGGTCTCGCCAATGCGCATCACGCTGACGAAGAACGGGCTGAAAATGCGCGGGTGGCTGCGCATCGCCGCTGACAGTTCGCGCCCGGCGTCGAGGCTCGTGCGCAAGTCACCGATCACCTCGGCGAGCGTGCGATTGGCGCTTGACTGCTGCAAGCCGCCGAGTGCGCGCATGATCGGTACACCGGCCTTGAGCAGGGCGTGCATCTGGCGCGAGAACAGCATGACATCCACATCCGTGATCGGCGGCGCGGTCAGACGCCGCCACCAGGCGGGCCCCTCGATTCCCGCCTCTAACGCGCCAGCCGGGGTGATCTCCACAGGGGTCACGCCTATCGAGAGCAGTTGATCCGCCACCGCGCCCGAATCCGCGCCCTCGAGCTTGCCCGTGACCAGGCCGCCGCGCGCATCACGCCCGCGGTAGGCGAAGGCCGGCATCAGTCTTCCACCTGCACCGCCACCTTGATCGCCTCCGACACCGTGGTGCGGCCCGCCTGCACCAGCGCGATCGCGTGATCGGTCAGCGTCCTGCCCTCGAGGTGACGATGGGCCGCCTCGATGAACAAATTGGGATCGGCCCGATTCGCGGCACGCACCAAGTCGGGCGTCATCTCGAGCATTTCGTAGACGCCGGTGCGCCCGGCGAATCCGGTGCCATTGCAGTGCGAGCAGCCGCGACCACGACGATATTTGTGCTGCGTCCAGCTTTGGCCGATCACCGCCTCCAGCCAGCGCACCTCCTGTTCGTCGGGCGCGCGCTCCTCGGTGCAGCTCTCGCAGATCAGGCGCACCAGGCGCTGCGCGATGACCGCATGTACCGAAGTCGCCACCATGTATCCTGGGGCGCCCATGTCCACCAGCCGGATCGGGGTGCTGGCTGCGTCCTTGGTGTGCAGGGTCGAGAACACGAGGTGCCCGGTGAGCGCCGCCCGCAGGCCGATCTGCGCCGTTTCCTCGTCCCGGATCTCGCCGATCAGCAGCACGTCGGGGTCCTGGCGCAGCGCGGAGCGCAGCACGCGTGCGAAGGAGAGGTCGATCTTGTCGTTGACCTGCACCTGGTTGATGCCGGCGATGCGGTATTCGACCGGATCTTCCACGGTAAGGATCTTGCGATCGGCCGTATTCAGCTCCGCGAGCGCAGCATAGAGCGTCGTCGTCTTGCCGCTCCCGGTGGGGCCGGTGACAAGGATCATGCCGGCGGAGCGCTGCAGCAGGTCGCGGAAGCGCTCGAGCATTTCGGCCGGCATGCCCAGCCGGTCCAGGCGCTGCAGCGTTGTGCGGCGGTTGAGCAGCCGCAGCACTACCGACTCGCCGTATTGCGTGGGCATCGAGGACATGCGCACGTCGATCTTCTGGTCGCGCACGATGACGTTCAGGCGCCCGTCCTGCGGCAGGCGCTTCTCCGAGATGTCCAGCCCCGCCATCAGCTTCAGGCGCAGCACCAGCGCCGGGCCGATGCGGATATCGGCATCGGTCTGCGGGTTGAGCGCGCCGTCGATGCGAAAACGGATCTGCAGCTTGCTCTCCTGCGGCTCGATGTGCACGTCGGAGGCGTTGACCTGCACAGCGTCCTCGAACACCGATTGCAGGAGCTTCACCACCGGTGCTTCCTCGGCGCCCAGGCCCGCGCCGAGCGCGCCGAAGTCCACGTAGGTCTCGCCGATGTCGCGCTCGAGCTCCCTCGCCAACCCGCTGATCTCCTGCGTGCGGCGATAGACGCGGTCGATGGTCTGCAGGAGCAGCACTTCGCCCACCACGGCGAGCTCGACGTCGCGCTGGAGGAGCCGGCCGATCTCGTCGTAGGCGAAGAGGTCCGTCGGGTCGGCCATGCCGACCAGGTACCCGCCGCGCCGGTCCTCCAGCACCACGGCGCGGAAGCGCCGCGCCTGCGCCTCGGGCAGCCGCCGCACCACGTCCTGGTTCAGGTTGTAGAACTTGAGGTTGACGTACGGGATGTTCAGCTGCTTGGAGATCGCCTCGCAGATCTGCTCGTCGTTGACGAAGCCCAGCTCGACGAGCACGCGGCCGAGCTTGCGGCCGCTCTTCTTCTGCTGCTCGAGCGCGAGTCTCAACTGATCCTGCGATATCGCCTTTTGCGCGACGAGCACGTCGCCGAGGCGGATTTTTTCCGGGCGTCCCATGGTGAGGCTCCGAGCCGAGGAGGCGCCGGCCATTATCCGCGAATCCCGCGTGCCGCGCTTTTCCGGTCCGGGGCGAGCGCTTATCATGCGCGCTCGCCGATCAGGCCAGCGCCACGAGACCCCGATGAAAGCCTTCGCCTCCCAAGCCGATCTCAAGCCCAAGAAGATCACGTTCCAGCGCCTGTCGAAGAGCGCATACGCCTTCACCGCCGAGGGCGATCCCAACACCGGCGTCATCGTCGGCGACGATGGCGTGATGGTGATCGACACGCAGGCCACGCCTCTGATGGCGCGTGAGGTCATCCGGCGCATCCGCCGCGTCACGTCGAAACCGGTCAAATACGTTGTGCTCTCGCACTACCACGCCGTGCGCGTGCTGGGCGCCTCGGCCTACAAGGCCGATCAGATCATCGCCAGCCGGCGCACGCTCGGCCTCATCCAGGAACGCGGCCGGCAGGACATGGCGAGCGAAATCAGCCGCTTCCCGCGGCTGTTCCGCGGCGCAAGATCGATCCCGGGCCTCACCTGGCCGACGCTCGTGTTCGACAATTCGCTCACGGTGATGATGGGCAGGCTGGAAGTGCGTATCCTGCAGCCCGGGCCGGGTCACACCGGCGGCGACACCATCGTCTGGCTGCCCAAGGAGAGGGTTCTCTTCTCCGGCGATCTCGTCGAATACAACGCCGGCATCTATAGCGGCGATGCACACCTGGAAGAGTGGCCGAATACGCTCGACAAGCTGCGCGCGCTCAAGCCCCGCGCCCTGGTGCCCGGACGCGGTCCTGCGCTCACCACGCCCGCGCAATGCGAGAGGGCGATCCGCTACACGCAGGACTTCGTGCGCGGCCTGTATTCGTCTGCGCGGCGCGGCGTCGCCGCACGCCAGTCGCTCAAGCAGGTGTACCTCGCGACCAAGCGCCGCATGGACACCTTCTACGGGCGCTTCCCGATCTACGAGCACTGCATGCCGTTCGACGTCTCGCGCGCCTTCGACGAGGCGCGCGGCATTAAGCACCCGCGCATCTGGACGGCGCGGCGCGACGTCGACATGTGGAAGGCGATTGCGTGAAGACCCCGGTGGTGTTCTTTCCGGGGCTGCTTTGCGACGCGCAGCTCTGGCAGCCGCAGGTGGTCGGCCTCGCACCCGGCATCAGCCCCTGGGTGGCGGACTTCACGCGCGACGACTCGATCACCGGCATGGCGAAGCGTGCGCTGGCGGAGGCGCCGTTTTCGAAGTTCGCGCTCGCCGGATTATCGATGGGAGGCTACGTGGCGCTGGAAGTCATGCGCCAGGCGCCCGAGCGCGTGGAGCGCCTCGCGCTGCTCGATACGCAGGCGCTCCCGGAATCGGCGGAGGCGCGAGAAAGGCGCCTTGCGCTGATCGCGCTTGCCGAGCAGGGCAAGTTCATGACCGTCGCCGAGCGGCTTTTGCCCCTGCAGCTGCCCGCCTCCCGCCTTCGCGATGCGCCGCTGGTGGACCTTATCAAGGACATGGCGAAGAACATCGGCAAGGACGCGTTCCTGCGCCAACAGAAGGCGATCATGGAACGGCCCGACTCGCGGGATTCGCTATGGAGGATCCGCTGCCCGACGCTAGTGCTGTGCGGCGAGGAGGATCAACTCACGCCGCGGAAGCGGCACGAGGAGATCGCGGCAGCGATCGGGGGCTCGAAACTCGCCGTACTCCCCGGCTGCGGACACATGTCGCCGCTGGAAAAACCCCTCGAAGTCAACCGCGCGCTATCGGCCTGGTTGACCCAGGCCGGATAGGCGCAGCCCCGCCGCGGAGGAGGAGGGAGGAGGAAACCGCGGCGGGGCCTGCCTAAGCCTTAATGATCGTGGCGCAGCCGGGCGTTGGTGCAGTCCGCCGCCGTGCTGCGGACCTGCTGGGCAAAGCCCGTGACTTTCGCCAGCACGCCAGCGAAGAATTTCGTGAACGCCTGGGCGCTGGCGCGGGCGCGCTGCTCGCGCGCCTTGTGCTCGATATCCGCCCATGCCTGGTACCCCAGGGGCAACCGGTAATCGCCTTTCACCTGCTTTTCGACTTGCTCGATCTCGTATGCATTCATCGCCATTCCTTTTCCCGCACTTAGTGCGGTGCAGCAAATATACAGCTTTGCCTTTAAGTTTAGAATAGAGCAGGATCACAAAAGTCTTTTGCAAGAAACGCAAAAGAGGCATGGGCCAATGCGTGACGTAGTTCACGGAATGTTGGTCTTCTCCAAGGTCGTCCAGGCGGGCAGCCTTTCGGCAGCCGCTCGCGAGCTCGGCGTTTCGCCGGCGGTGGTCAGCCGCACGCTCGCGGCGCTCGAAGCGCGGCTCGGCGTGCGCCTGGTCAACCGCACGACGCGCAGCCTGCACCTCACCGACGAGGGCGCGAGCTACTTCGAAACCTGCCAGCGCATCCTCGCCGAGATCGACGAAGCGGACTCAGCGGTCAGCGCGCGGCGAGTGGAGCCTCAGGGGATGCTGCGCGTGGCGCTGCCCGCCTCCTTCGGGCACAAGCACATCGCGCCGCTCATTCCGCGTTTCGCCGAGCGCTATCCGAAGATCGAGCTTGCGCTGTCGCTCTCGGACCGCTCGATCAACCTGATTGAAGAGGGGTTCGACCTCGCCATCCGCATCGCCGAGCTGAAGGATTCCTCGCTCGCCGCACGGAAGCTGGCGCCAAACCGGCGCGTCGTGTGCGCGAGCCCGGCCTACCTGCGCCAGCACGGCGAGCCGAAGACCCCGCAGGACCTCGCGCAGCACAACTGCCTGATCGCCACCTGGGAGCAGGGCATGGCGATGACCTGGGAATACAAGAGCCCGGTGGGCAAGCGCGGCACGGTGCGCGTCACCGGCCGCTACGCCTGCGACAACTGGGAGGTGCTGCGCGAGTGGGCGGTGGCGGGTCTGGGCGTCGCGCTGAAATCCACCTGGGACGTCAGGAAGCACCTGGAGGACGGGTCGCTAGTGCCGCTCCTGCCCGGCTACGACTTCGGCACCGACGTGGCGATCTACGCGGTATACCCGCACCGGCGCTATCTGCCGGCAAAGACGCAGGCGTTCATCGACTTCCTTGCCGAGTCCTTCGGGCCGGAACCCTACTGGGACCGCCCCGAGGCGCGAATCAAGGCGGCCGCTGCTGTCTAAGGATGTGCTAGAACCGCGCTAACGGAGGACCGCAGATGAACGCACCGGTGGATCCCGCCAGGCTCGCCCAGGTCTCGCTCGACGACAAGTACACGCTGGAGAAGGGCCGCGTCTTCCTGACGGGGACCCAGGCGCTCATCCGCATCATGCTGCTGCAGCGCGAGCGCGACGCCCGCGCGGGCCTCAACACCGCTGGCTATGTCTCCGGCTACCGCGGCTCGCCGCTTGGGGGCCTCGACCAGGCGCTGTGGCGCGCGAAGGAGCACCTCGAGACGCACCACGTGAAGTTCCAGCCAGGCGTGAACGAGGATCTCGCCGCCACCGCCATCTGGGGCACGCAACAGGTCGGCATGTTCCCGGGTGCAAGGTACGACGGCGTCTACGGTATGTGGTACGGCAAAGGCCCGGGCGTGGACCGCTGCGGCGACGTCTTCAAGCACGCGAATTCCGCCGGCAGCTCCAAGCACGGCGGCGTGCTCGTGCTCGCGGGGGACGACCACGCGGCAAAGTCCTCCACGCTCGCGCACCAGAGCGAGCACATCCTCAAGGCGTGCTGCATCCCGGTGCTCAACCCGGCCGACGTACAGGACTACCTCGATTTCGGCCTGCACGGCTACGCCATGAGCCGCTATTCGGGCTGCTGGATCGGCTTCAAGTGTGTTACCGACGTGGTCGAGTCGGGCGCCTCGGTGATCGTGGATCCCGAGCGCGTGCAGGTGAAGCTGCCCACGGACTTCGCCATGCCGCAGGATGGCCTGAACATCCGGTGGCCGGACGGCTTCCTCGAGCAGGAAACGCGCCTGCTTTACTGGAAGGTGTACGCAGCGCTTGCCTACGTTCGCGCCAACGGCCTCGATCGCATCGTGTGGGATTCGCCCGGCGCGCGCCTGGGCATCATCACCACGGGCAAGAGCTTCGGCGACACCATGCAGGCGCTTGCCGACCTGGGCATCGACGAGCGCGTGGCGCGCGACATCGGCCTGCGCGTCTACAAGGTGGCGATGACCTGGCCGCTCGAGCCGCAGGGCGCGCGGCGCTTTGCGCAGGGGCTGGAGGAGATCCTCGTCATCGAGGAGAAGCGCCAGCTGATGGAGTACCAGATCAAGGAAGAGCTCTACACCTGGGAAGCCGGCAAGCGCGCGCCGCGCGTGGTCGGCAAGTTCGATGACAACGGCGAGTGGAGCCGCGCGGAAGGCCAGCCCGCGGGCACGTGGCTGCTGCCCGCGCATTACGAACACAACCCGGCGATCGTCGCGCGCGCCATCGCCAAGCGGCTGGAGAAGCTCGGCCTCGCGGCGCAGCTTGGCGCGCAGTTCAAGGAGCGGCTCGCCTTCCTCGATTTCAAGGACAAAGCGCTCGCCAAACCGCGCGTCACCGCCATACGCCAGCCCTACTTCTGCTCCGGCTGCCCGCACAACACTTCCACGCACGTCCCCGAGGGCAGCCGCGCCACCGCCGGCATCGGCTGCCACTTCATGGCGGTGTGGATGGACCGGCGCACTTCGACTTTCACGCACATGGGCGCCGAGGGCGCGCCCTGGATCGGGCAGGCGCCCTTCACTGACGAAAAACATATTTTCGCCAACCTCGGCGACGGCACCTACTTCCATTCAGGGCTGCTCGCGATCCGCGCCGCGGTGGCCTCGAAGGTCACCATGACCTACAAGATCCTCTACAACGACGCGGTGGCGATGACGGGCGGCCAGCACCACGACGGGCCGCTCGACCCGGCGATGATCTCGCGCCAGATCGCGGCCGAGGGCGTGACGCCGATCGTCATCGTCACGGACGAGCCGGAGAAGTATCCGTCGGGCACCAACTGGGCGCCGGGCGTCACCATCCGACACCGCGACGAACTGGATGCCGTGCAGCGCGAGCTGCGCGAGATGCCCGGCGTGTCCGCGCTGATCTACGACCAGACCTGCGCCTCGGAGAAGCGCCGCCGTCGCAAGAGGAACGCCTACCCCGATCCCGCCAAGCGCGCGGTGATCAACGAGATGGTGTGCGAGGGCTGCGGGGATTGCAGCGGAAAGTCGAACTGCCTGTCGGTGGAGCCGCTGGAGACCGAGTTCGGCAGGAAGCGCACGATCAACCAGTCAACCTGCAACAAGGACTTCTCCTGTGTGAAGGGATTCTGCCCGAGCTTCGTCACGGTGGAGGGCGGCCAGCTGAAGAAGGGCAAGTCCGGAGTACGCGTTGCGGGCGACGACTTCCCGGCCCTGCAGGAAGCAACGCCCGCGCCGCTCGATCAGCCCTGCGGCGTGCTCGTCACCGGCATCGGCGGCACGGGCGTTATCACCATCGGCCAGATCCTCGGCATGGCCGCGCACCTCGAGGGCAAGGGCGTATCGGTGCTCGACATGTCGGGCCTCGCGCAGAAGTACGGCGCGGTGATGTCGCACGTGAAGATCGCCGCGACTCCCGGCGAAGTGCACGTCGCGCGCCTGGGCACGGGGGATGCGCGCCTGGTGATCGGCTGCGATTTGGTGGTGACCGCGAGCGGGGACGCGCTCGACAAGATGGGCGCCGGGAAGACCCGCGCGCTGGTGAACGGCACCATCTCGCCCACCGCGGCATTCGTGAAGAACCCGGACTGGCAGCTGCCGGGATCGAACCTGCAGCACGACATCCTGGACGCCTGTGGCGGCCGCAATGCCGAGTTCGTGCCGGCGGCCGAGCTCGCCACCGCGCTGATGGGCGATTCCATCGCCACGAACATGTTCATGCTCGGCTACGCCTCGCAGAAGGGCTGGGTGCCGTTGGAACGCGCGGCGATCGAACGCGCCATCGAGCTTAACGGCGTCGCGGTGGAGTTCAACCTGAAGAGCTTCCTGTGGGGCCGGCGCGCGGCGGTGGACGTAGAGCGCGTGCGCCGCATCGCCCTGCCGCCCGAGGTGATCCCGATCGAGCAGCATTTGTCCCGCAATCTCGAGGAACTCCTCGAGCGGCGCGCGCAGTTTCTCACCGCCTACCAGAACGCCGCCTACGCCGCGCGCTATCGAGCGCTCGTGGAGCGCGCGCGCAACACCGAGCAGGAGAGAACCGGCGGCACCAAGGTTGCCGAGGCGGTAGCACGCTACTACGCGAAGCTTCTCGCCTACAAGGACGAGTACGAGGTGGCGCGCCTGTACACCGACGGCGCCTTCCTCAAGAAGATCGAGCGCATGTTCGAAGGCGACTACAAGGTGAATTTCCACCTCGCGCCGCCGCTCCTCGCCAAGCCAGACCCGCGCACGGGCGAGCCGAAGAAGATGCAATTCGGCCCCTGGATGCGGCTGCCGTTCAAGGTGCTGGCGAAGCTCAAGTTCCTGCGCGGCACGGCGTACGACGTTTTCGGCCGCACCGAAGAGCGGCGCATGGAGCGCGCGCTGATCGCCGACTACGAGAAGACCGTGGAAACGCTGCTTGCCGGGCTGACGCGCGAGAATCACGCGCTGGCTGTCGAAATCGCCTCGCTGCCGGAGACGATCCGCGGCTTCGGCCACATCAAGTCGAAGAGCGTGCAAGCCGCGCGCACGAAACAGGCCGAGCTGCTGCAGCGCTACCGCGCCGCGCCGGTAAAGGCAGCGGCTTAGAAATCGGGGTCAGGGCCGAATTTCCCTTGCGAGCGGAAATTCGGCCCTGACCCCGATTTCTACGCCCGGCGCTTCATGCGCGGCGCCATGACGGCGGCCGGGATCGGGCGGCCGAAGTGGTAGCCCTGCCCCTGCGCGCAGCCGTGGGCACGCAGGAACTGCACGTGACGGTCGGTCTCGATGCCTTCCGCAATGACATCGAAGTTGAGCCGGTGTGCCATGTCGATCACCATCTTCACGATCGCCGCCGAGCTCGCCTCCGTGATCGCCGCGCTGACAAAGGCGCGATCGATCTTGAGCGTGGAGAGCGGCAGGCGCGTGAGGTAGGAAAGGCTCGAGTAGCCAGTACCGAAGTCGTCCACCGAGATTCTCAGCCCCGCCTCGCGCAGCGCCTGCAGCTGGCGGATCGCGTCCTTCGGATCCTCCATCAGGCTGCTCTCCGTGATCTCGAGCTCGAGCAGCGTCGGCGGCAGTCCGTGGTCCGCGAGCAGGCGCCGGATGACCTGGTCCAAATCGCGACGTCGGAACTGACGCGCGGACAGATTGACCGCAACCGGCGACGGCTCCAGCCCAGCGTGCGACCAGTCGCGCATCTGCCGGCAGGCCTCTGCGACCACCCAGTCGCCCACGGCGAGGATCAGGCCGCTCTCCTCCAGCGCCGGGATGAATTCCAGCGGCGATACCATGCCGCGCTCCGGGTGCTGCCAGCGCAGCAGCGCCTCCATGCCGATCATGTTCCCTGTGGCGAGGTCCACCTTGGGCTGGTAATGCAGCACGAACTCGTGGCGCTCGAGCGCATGGCGCAGGTCCGTGTTGAGCTGCAGCTTGGAAGCGGCGCGCGCATTCATCTCAGCGGTGTAGAAGCAAAACGCGTTGCGCGATGATTCCTTGGCGCGGTACATCGCCGCATCCGCGCACTTGAGCAGCGCCTCGGCCTGCTCGCCATCGTTCGGATACGTCGCCACGCCGATGCTCGCGGTGACGAAGGTCTCGCGCCCGCCGAGGTCGAACGGCGCGGCAAAGGAGTCGAGGATCTTTTGCGCCACGATTGCGGCGTCGTCGGGGCGCGCGAGGTCCGCGATCACCACGGCGAACTCGTCGCCGCCCAGGCGCGCCACCGTGTCGTCGCGCCGCACGCAGTCCTTGATGCTCCTGCCGACCTGCGCCAGCAGCTCGTCGCCGACATGGTGGCCGAGCGTGTCGTTGACCAGCTTGAAGCGATCCAGGTCCACATACAGCACGCCCGCCCCGCGGCCGCGGCGCTGCGACTGGGCGATCGCCTGCTCGAGGCGCTCGTACAGCAGAGTGCGGTTCGCCAGCCCGGTGACGGCATCGAACTGCGCCAGGCGCTCGAGCTTTTCCTCGGCGTTCTTGCGCTCGGTGATGTTGCTGCCGACGCCGCGGTAGCCCTTGAACTCGCCCGCCTCGTCGTACACGGGCTCGCCGCTGCTCGAGAGGTAGGTGCGCGTGCCGTCGGCGTTGGCGCGCACCTGCTCGAAGTCGCGGAACGGCAGCCGTGCATCGAGCACCTTGCGGTGCTCCTCCCAGGAGCCGCTCACAGGCATGATCCCCTCGAATTCCCAGCGCTGCTTGCCCAGGACCATCGCCGGGTCGACACCGGCGCGCCTGGCGAAGCCCGCGGAGACATAGGTGAGGCGCAGGTTCTCGTCCTGCTCCCAGTACCAGTCCGAGGAAAGCTCCGTGAGGCTGCGGAAGCGCGCCTCGCTCTGGCGCAGCGCGGCTTCGGATTCCTTGCGCTCCGTGATGTTGCGCCCCACGCCACGATAGCCCTTGAACTCGCCTGCCGCGTCGAAGATCGGCACTCCGCTCAACGACAGGTAATGGCGCTTGCCGTCGTCGCCGATGCGCACGTACTCGAAATCGCGGAACGGCTTGCGCGCCTCGAGCGTGGCCCGATGCTCATCCCAGCTGCCGCTGAGCGGCACGCGGTTGGGCTCGTCCCAGCGCCGCTTGCCGAGCAGCTTGTCGGAGGTGGTGCCCGAGCTGTAGGCGAAACCCTTCGAATGGAAGGTCATGCGCAGCTCGGCATCCTGCTCCCAGTACCAGTCCGCCGACAACTCGGTGAGGCTGCGGAAGCGCGCCTCGCTGTCGCGCAGCGCGAGCTCCGCGTTCTTGCGCTCCGTGATGTCGCGCACGAACATCTGCGCCGCGGAGCGCCCGCGGAACAGGAACGACGCGCCCGTCACCTCCGCGCTGAACAGCGTGCCATCCAGCCGCTGGTACTCCACCTCCGCCAGCGGCACAACCTGGTGCGTGGCATAAAGGCGCCGAATGCGCTCGCGCACGAGCACGCGCGATGGCGGCGCGATCAGCTCCAGCACCTCGCGCCCGACCAGCTGCTCCGGGCGCTCGGCGCGGAACAGGTGCAGCATCGCCGGGTTGACGAGCTCGATGCGCCAGTCCGCGTGCACGAAGATTGCATCCGGCGCAACCTCGATCAGCTGCCGGTAGCGAAGCTCGGCGCTCTCCAGCGACGCCTGCACCTTGCGCTGGCCCTCGGCGAGGCGCAGCACGCGCGCAATGGCGTCCGGCGTGAGCTTGCCTTTGTGCAGAATCTCGAAGGCGCCCTTCTCCAGCGCCTGTTCGTCGAGCCCTGCCTGCTCGTCCGCCGTGATCACGATGATCGGGCAGCGCACCGCGGCGCGCATGCGATCGAGCGTGCTGAGGCCGCGGCTGTCTGCCATGTTCAGGTCGAGCAGCACCAGGTGGACCTCAATGCTCCCAACCAGCTCGAGCGCAGCGCCGAGGCTGTTGACGCAGCGGATCTCGGCAAGGCCGAGCGCCGCGCGCGACACGGCCGCCTGCGCGACCATCGCGTCGCTCGCGTTGTCCTCCACGATGAGGACGTGCATCAGCGCTGCGTGCTCGGGTACCGCCGGCAAAGAGTTCTCGGCTGCCATCTCTCTGAGAGATATGCGATTGACGCGACTAGAATCGTCTGCCCGCGCACGCGATGCAAGAGGAAGCTGCGGGACGCGGCTTCCGGATCGGTCAGAAAGGGTCATTCCGCACGCGAAACGTGCGAAATTTGTCCCTGCGCCTTGTCCCTACGTCTTGAGGGTGAACGGGCTGAAGTCGGTGTGGCGGTCGTAGTAGTCCTCATGCTCGGCACGCTTGAGGGCCGCCACGATCTTGTAGGTCACCGGCGTGAAGACCACCTCCACCAGCACCTTGGCGACGAACTGGAACGCCATCACCTTCGGCAATTGCTCGTTCGGGATGATGCCGCTGCCGTAGAACGCGAGCGGGTAGAACAACGCCGAGTCCACCGCCTCGCCGGCGATGGTCGAGCCGATGGTGCGCGTCCAAAGCCACTTGCCCGCCGTGGCGATCTTCATCTTGGCGAGGACGAACGAGTTCACGAACTCGCCGCAAAAGTACGCGATCATCGAGGCGCCGGCGATGCGCCACGTGGTGCCGAACGCGATCTCGTAGGCCTCCTGGTTCTTCCAGAACGGCGCCGGCGGCAGTTGCACCACCACCCAAGCCATGAAGGAAGCGAAGGCGAGTCCCGCAAACCCCGCCCAGATCACGCGCCGCGCGCGCGCGTAGCCATAGACCTCGGTAAGGATGTCGCCAAACACGTAGGAGATCGGAAAGAACAGCACGCCCGCGCCGAAGGTGAGCACGCCCAGGAGCGGTACATCTATCTGCGCGATCTTTGCCGGCCCGATCAGGTTCGAGCAGACGAGCACGACGACGAACGCAACCATCACGAATTCGTAATAGCGGTACTGGCGCTTCGCCGCCGTCACGGCAGCCTTGGCGCGTAATCGCGTGCGTCGGCCTCGAGCTGCACGCGCATGGCATCGAGCATGCGACCCACCATGGCGTAGAACGCCGCCGTGAGGGCCAGCTCGACAAAATCCTGGTGCGCGAAGTACTTGGAGACTTCCGCGTACACCGCGTCGGTCACGCTACCCTGCGTTACTGCCTCGGCAAGCAGCAGCGCTGCTTTCTCGCGCGCCGTGAACTCTGCGGAGTTGCGCCAGTCCGCAAGCGCGGCGATTTGCGCCTCGCGCACGCCGCACTTGCGCGCCATCTTCAGGTGCTGCGCCCATTCATACTCGGATCGCATCACTTGCGCGCCGCGCAAGATCATCAGCTCGCGCAGCTCGCGCGGACTGCGGCTCTCGTACCGGATGGCGCGCGCGAACTCGGTCCACGCGGCGGTGAGCGCGGGGTGGTTGCCGAGCGCCCGGTACAGGTTGGGCGGCTGGCCCCAGAGCTCCTCGAGGCGCTTCTTCAGCGCGGGTTCGAACTCCACATTGGGCACGCGTTGCATGGCGGCATAATAGCCCAATGATTTCCGCCGACGCGGCCCGCGACTTCCAGTTGACGCGCGTGCCGCCCGAGTTCCTCGACGACCCGTATGCGTGGTACGCAGCGCTGCGCCGCCACGACCCGGTGCACGAGCTGGAAGGGGGTGGCGTGTTCCTCTCGCGCTACGAGGACGCAATCGCCGTCTACCGCAGCCCGCACGCGAGCTCGGACAAGAAGGCGGAGTTCCGCCCCAAGCTCGGCGACTCGCCGCTCTACGAGCACCACACGACGAGCCTCGTGTTCAACGATCCGCCGCTGCACACGCGCGTGCGCCGCATCATCATGGGCGCGGTGAACCAGAAGGCGATCGCGCGCATGGAGCCCAACGTCGCGCGCCTGGTGGACGCGCTGCTCGCCGAAATGGCAGAGAAGCGCGAGGTCGACTTCATCGACGAATTCGCCGCGCAGATCCCGATCGAGGTGATTGGCAATCTTCTTGACATCCCGCGCGCCGAGCGCAGCCCCTTGCGCGGCTGGTCGGTGGCCATCCTTTCCGGCCTGGAGCCGAAGCTCACGCCGCAGATGCTCGAGACGGGCAACCGCGCCGTGACCGATTTCATCGAGTACCTCAGAGTGCTGATTGCCGAGCGACGCAGGAAGCCCGGCGACTACGAGTCCGATGTGCTCACGCGCCTCATCCAGGGAGAGAGGGACGGCGAGAAGCTCACCGAGAAGGAGCTTTACCACCAGTGCATCTTCCTCCTCAATGCGGGGCACGAGACCACCACCAACCTCATCGGCAACGGTCTTTGGGCGCTGCTAAATAATCCGTTGGAGATGCAAAGACTGCGCGCCGACCCTGCGCTCGTGCCAAGCGCAATCGAGGAGATGCTGCGTTACGACGGGCCCATTCAACTGAACAACCGCCGCCTGACCGCGCCGATGACGCTCTCGGGCAAGACGCTCGCGATAGACACGCTCGTCACCATCGGCATCGGCGCCGCGAACCATGATCCCGGGCAGTTCCCCGATCCCGAGCGCTTCGACGTCGCGCGCAAGCCCAACCGCCACGTCGCCTTCGGCCAAGGCGACCACGTCTGCGTAGGCATGAACGTCGCGCGCATGGAAGGCCGCATTGCGCTCGGCAGGCTCCTCCAGCGCTTCGCGAAGATCGATCTCGCCGGCGAGCCCCAGCGCGACCGGCGCATCCGCTTCAGAGGCTTTCGCAAACTCCCGGTGCGCATCGACTAAGAAGTCTGCCCCCGCCTGCGTCGCCCGCGCTCCATGCGGCGCGCTGCGTTTCCGTTTGCACTTCATGACCTTTGTCCGGCAATCGCCATGGCCGCACGGTGCGGCCACGGATGAAACCGTGGCGGATTGCTAAGGATTTGTCATACCACGCGCGAAAGCGTGAATAGGTCACCCCGCGCGCTACAGAGCCTGCCGTGCCGCAGATAGCATCGGGCCGTTGCCTCGTGGGAGTCTCATATGAACTTAGGTGCCTTGCTCCAACAGTTCGTCAGCCTGGTCTCGAGCGCGTTCTCGAACGCAGCCGCGGAGATCAGGGACATGTTCGGCATCGGCGAGCATGATTCGGCGCCCCAGGATCCCGGCACGCCGCCGGTCGGAACATTGATCGGCACTGTCGACGACGGCCACGGCCTGCTCATCAACGTCTATGCCGAGCAGACGGACACTTCAGTGAACATGACCGTCAAGGTCATGGATGGCCTCGCCGACCTTCGCGGCTTCTACATGGACGTCGGCGACAGCACGCAGGGTGTCAGCGTCGACTGCGACGGGGCCTACAAGATCGGCGACGAATCGGTGACCGCCGTTGGCGCCAGAGACAACAACATGAACGGCACCGGCGAGAAGTTCGACCTGGGCATGCAGATCGGCACTGCCGGCATGGGCAGGGACGACATCAGCCAAGCCAGCTTTTCGCTACAAGGCGTGTCACTCCAGGACCTCGATGGCCTCACGTTCGGCGTGCGCGCGACGAGCGTCGGCGAGGACCGCTCGGACGCGGTGAAGCTGGTGGGAGAGTTCGACATCCCGACGCCGCCCGCGGAGCCGGCAGCGGAGCCGCCCGTGGTGCCCCCCGTGGCGGGCAACAACTTTCCCCAACTCGCCAATGACGTCTCGAGCATTGTGCTCGTTTACGGCACCCCCTCAGGGGACGTCACTGGGGATGGGGTCTACGCGGCAAAGATCGACGCGGTGCCGTGGTATGTCGAGGACGATCTGGACGTCTGGCTGATCGATGCAACCAATTACCTCGCGGGAACCGATCCGAACGTCCAGTCGGGCGCGGAGCTGCTTGGTGTCGCGATCACACACGGCGACGCCACGGATTTCTACGCGATGGACGGCGATCCGGGCATCGACACTGCCCCTGCGGCCAATTTGGTGCCGGACACAACCGTCCAGTACGAAACCATCATAGGTTGAAGCAAACGGTTTCGCGCGGCGGCCCACCGGCCGCCGGGCTGGTGTTCCTGCACGGGGTTGCTGTGTCATGATCTACTGCGGCGCGCCCCTGCGTGCCGCAGCAGCCCATGCGCCGATTTCCCGCCGCCCTCCTCTCCTTGCTAGCGCTTTTCGCCGCTGCGCCCGCTGCAGCGGAATCCTGGCAACTCTTCGCCACCGGCACGACCGCCAAGGTCTTCTTCGATCGCGCCTCGGTGCGCGAGGCGGATGGCTTCGTCCACTTCCGGATGCGCATCGACTACAGCGAGCCGCGCGACAGCCGCGACCGCCGGTACCGCTACAGCAGCTCGGTGAGCGGTCAGGCGGCGCAATGCGAGGCGCGCAAGGTCGCACTGACGTCGGTGACGCTGCTCGACGCATCGGGAAAGCGCCTTACGGAGAGCACGCGCAGCCCCGAGCGTTGGCAGCAGGCGCTCGCCGACGTCGGTACCGACGGGCTGGAGGCGCGGCTGCTGCGATACGCCTGTGCCCTGGCCAGGGGCGAGAGCCCGAGCGCGCCGGCAGGGCATTCCGCGCCGGTCTCCGTCGGCGCTGGGGTCGTCGTCTCTGCCGATGGCCTGGTTCTCACGAATCACCACGTCGCACAAGACTGTGAGGCAATCACCGTGTTGGATGGGGCGCGCGAGCGCGCCAAGGCGACGGTCATTGACACCGACGTTGCTAACGACCTCGCGCTGCTCAGGGCAGAGCGGACTTTCCCTGCCGTCGCGACGTTTCGCCGCGGCGCGCCCCTGCAGGCGGGGGAATCGGTGACGGTGGTGGGCTTCCCACTCGCCAACATCCTCGGCTTCGAGCCCAACGTGACCTTCGGCTACGTAAGCGCCACGGGTGGGCTGCGCGGCGACTCCACGCGCTTCCAGATCTCTGCCCCGATCCACAAGGGCAACAGCGGCGGCCCGATCCTCGACCAGGGCGGCCAGGTGATCGGCATCGTCACCTCCAAGCTCGATGCGCTGGCGGTGCAAAAACGCACCGGCGACCTGCCGCAGAACATCAGCTTCGGCGTGCGCGGCGAGGTGGCGCAGACTTTCCTCGAGAGGCATGCGCCGGCCTTTCGCAGCGGCGGCACGGAAGCGAAGCTCGAAAACACGAAAATTGCCGCGATCGGCCGCGCGATTACCGTGCTGGTGGCGTGCCGTAAGAGCGCAGCCGCCGCTGCCAAGTGAGCGGCAGGCGCCTTACCGCTTCTGCGGCGACTTCGCGTTGTCGCTGTCGTAAAGCGGCTCCCTGAGCGAGCGCTGCAGGAAGCCGGTCACCGGGTCGAGCACGTACATCAGCGCGCTGCGCGGCGCGGTCTTGATGAAAAGCTCCGCGGGCATGCCCGCCTGCAGCTTCAGGTCGCCTGCCTTCGCCAGCGCCTCGGGCGTCACGCGAACGTGCACCACGTAGTACGCGGTGCGCTGATCCCGGTCCTCAATGCGGTCGGCCGAGACGTAGATCACCGAGCCGTTGACCACCGGCGTGATGCGCTGACGGAACGCGGTGAGCCGCACGTCAGCCTCGGCGCCCACGTGCACGTAGTTCACGTCCTCCGGCCGCACGCGCCCCTCGACGATCAGCTCGATGTTCTCGGGCACGATGTCGAGGATCGGGTCGCGCGGGCCGATGACCGCGCCGACAGTGGTGAACTTGAGGCCCACGACCTCGCCTGCAATCGGCGCGGTGATGCGCTGGCGCGTGGCCGCGTCCTGCAGCGGACGCAGGCGCTCGCGCAGGTCGAGGATCTGCACGGTGCTCTGGCGCATCTCGTTGGCCGCGTCCTGCATCATGGTCGTGCGCAGGTTCACTTCCTTGAGCTTGAGCTCCGAGCCCCTGCTTTGCGCCGTGGCGAGATCCGCCTCGTGCTCGCTCAGCCGCGCACCGATGTCGGCGAGGTTGCGCTCCAGGGTCAGGATGCGCACGTTGCTGATGAAGCCCTCCTTGAGCAGCTTGCGGTTCGACTCGAGCTCCTCCTGTTGCAGCCGGAGCGAGGCCTGGTCGGCCTTGATCTGTGCCCGGCGCGCGAGGATCTCGTTCTCGGTGTCCTTGATCTGCCTGCGGATCAGGTCCACCTGCGCCCGGTAGGCATCGCGGCGCGCGCGGAACAGCTCCGATTCGCGGCGCAGGAGATCGGCGATGCGGGGCTGGCTGGCCCGCGCCCTCAGGTCGGCCGGGAAGGTCACCTTCTCCGCCCAGGCCTGCTCGGCCTGCAGGCGCGCGCTCTTGGCGATTTCCCCGTCGAGCTGGGTGAGGACCACCTCCATGCCGGCCTCGACCTTGACGTCCTTGAGGACGATCAGCGGATCGCCGGACTTCACGCGGCTGCCGTCGCGTACGAGGATGTCGTCCACGATGCCGCCCTCCTGGTGCTGCACGGTCCTGCGGTACATGTCCACCTTCACCGCGCCCGGCGCGATCACCGCGCCGCTCACGGGCGCGAGCGCGGCCCAGGCCGCGACCGCGAGCACCAGCACCAGGATCGCGGCGATGCCGGCGCGGATCAGCCAGCGCGGGCTGTCGATCTCGTCGGTCAAGCGGTCAAGCCCGCGGGCCGATCTTGCCCGCCACCACGGTGTGCGCCGGATCGGACGCCTGGCTGGTGCGCGGCATCACCTCGGCAAGCGTGCCGAACTTCTCGATCGCGCCGTGCATCAGCACCATTACCTTGTCCACCGCCGCCACGAGCGGCAGGCGGTGGGTAATCGCCACCAGCGTCACGCCTTCGGCCTTGAGCTGGCGGATGCAATCGGCGAGGGCCGCCTCGCCCTTGGTGTCGAGGTTCGAGTTCGGCTCATCGAGCACCACCAGCCGGGGGTTGCCGTACAGCGCGCGCGCCAGCGCGATCCTCTGGCGCTGCCCCGCCGAGAGGAGCATTCCGCCCTCGCCCACGGCAGTGTCGTAGCCCTGCGGCAGCGCGAGGATCATCTCGTGCGCGTTGGCGCGCACTGCCGCCTTGATGACTTCTTCGGAATTGACTGTGCCCAGGCGCGCGATGTTCTCGGCCACCGTGCCGGCGAAGATCTCCACGTTCTGCGGCAGGTAGCCGATGTGCGGCCCCAGGCGCTCGCGCGGCCAGGAGCGGATATCGGAGCCGTCCAGCCGCACCGCGCCGGAGAGCGGGTGCCACACGCCCACCAGCAGCCGCGCCAGGGTGGACTTGCCCGCCGCGCTCGGCCCGATGATGGCGAGCGAAGCGCCCGGCTCGAGCTCGAAGGAGATGCGCCGGATGACCGGCAGCTCCTGGCCGCGGAAGCCGAACAGCAGGTTCTCCACGTTGAGCCCTCCCTTGGGTACCGGCAGGTCCATCGGGGCCGAGGCGACGGGCTCCGACTCCAGCACCTTGGCGAGCCGCTGGTAGGCGCCGCGCGCTTCCACCAGCGTCTTCCAGCCGGCAGTCAGAGACTCGATCGGCGCGAGCGCGCGCCCGAGGATGATAGTCGCCGCGATCATCACGCCGGAGGTGGCGAGCTGCTCGATGCTGAGCCAGGCGCCGGTCGCGAGCATCACCACCTGCAGGATCTGGCGCAGGAAACGCGTAGTGCTCGTCAGGAAGCTGCCGATCTGGTTCGCCTCGAATTGCGACTGCATCACCTTCTGGCTCTTCTCGCTCCAGTCCTGCGTCACGTTGTCCACCATGCCGAGCGCGCCCACCACCTCGGCGTTGCCCAGGCTCTGGTCGACGAAGCGCCCGGCGAGCCGCGCGTCGGTCTGCATCGACTCGATCGAGCGCCGCGACAGGCGCTCGTTCAGCACCGTGAGCGCGAGAAGCAGCAGCGCGCCGCCGAGCGCCACCGCGCCCATCAACGGGTGAAAGAGGAAGATGAGCGCGATGAACAGCGGCACCCACGGCGTGTCGAAGAGCGCGATGATGCCCGGCCCCGTGAGGAAGGTGCGCAGCGCGTTGATGTCGCGCAGGCCGTGAAGCGACTGCGCGCGGTTGGAGCGCGCGCTCTGGCGCAGCATGTTCGCGAGGATGCGCGGCCCGAGCAGCCTCTCGAGCTTCATCGCCGCGCGCGCGAGCAGCCGCGCCCGGATCGCGTCCAGGTACGCCATGACGAGAAGCGCGATCAGCGTCAGCACGAACAGCATCACCAGCGTCTCCACGCTGCGGCTGCTCACGACGCGATCGAAGACCTGCAGCATGAACAGCGCCGGCGCGAGCATCAGCACGTTGATCACGAAGCTGAAGAACGCCGCAGAGATGAAGTGGGCCCTGAACTGTGCCAGGAATTCGCGCATCGCTCTCGGCAGGGAAAGCCGTTAAATCAATAGCATACGTGAAAACCCGGAACCCCGGGCGAACGCCTCAGCTGGCGCTGTCCAGGTGGTTCCGGGTGGCGAAGGCGACGAGGCCCGAGCGATTGGGGATGCCGAGCTTGCGGTAGATCGCGCTGAAGTGGTTGCGCAGGGTCTGGTCGCTGATGCCCAGCTGCGCCGAGAGCGTGCGCCCGTTGGCGCCATCGAACTTGGCCAAGGCGCGCACGATGTCCTTCTCGCGACTGGTCAGAACGGCGAAGCGCTCCGCGCTGGCCGGCTCGACGCACCGCGGCGCAGCAACCAGTTCCCTGAAAATACGGCCGGTGGTGACACGGTCGAGCCAGAGCTCGCCTTCCTTCACCTTGCGCAGCGCCTTGCGGATTATTTCGGGGGAATCGTCCTTCAGCACCACACCGCGCGCGCCCGCGCGGACCGCCCGCGCGCTGGCCGTGGCGTCGCGTTGCGCTGCGAGCGCCAGAACCGGCGCGGGGAACTGGCTGCCGAGACGCGCGATCGCCTGGATGCCATCGGCCTCGATGTCCACGAGAACGACGTCGGGGTGCGCTTTGGCGGCCAGGGCGCAGGCTTCGGCCGCGCCGACGGTGGCAGCCACGAGCGCCATCGAGCCGGGCTCGGCTTCGCGCAGCACGCGCAGCAGCCGGCTGGCGAACGCGCGGTCGTCGCCGACCAGCATGAGACGGATGAGTGGCGGCTGTTGCATGACGGCGAGACATTAGTCCCGAATGACCCCGCCGGAACGGTCTCTATCGAAAATTCACACAATCGCGATAATCGATCTTTGAGCTCAGGCTCCATGGCCTCGGGCGCCCAAGCAAAGACAGGAGGAAGGCCGCATGCGCCACATTTACATTTCTTTTCGTAAGCTGATCGCGCTCGCGGTTCTTGCCGCAGCGCTTCCCGCGCTCGCGCAGACCTCCGGCCAGCCGATGCGCCTCATCCTGCCGGTGGGCCCGGGCTCGGGCGTGGATACCATCGTGCGCGTCTTCAGCAACGCGCTGTCCAAGGAATTGGGCCAGCCCGTGGTGATCGAGAACCAGCCCGGCGCCGGCGGCGTGATTGGCACGCAGACGCTCGTCAAGGCCGCGCCCGACGGCCGCACCATCGGCATCGTGTCCAACAACCACGTCGTGTTTCCAAGCGTCTACAAGAACCTGCCCTTCGACCCGATCGAGGACATCACGCCGATCATGGTCATCGGCGAGACGCCCTTCGTGCTCGCGGCGAATCCGCAGAAGGTGCCCGCATCCAACGTGAAGGACGTGATCGCCGCGGTCAAGGCAAGACCGGGCGACTTCAACTATGCCTCCTCCGGCAATGGCACGATCCTGCACCTCGCGGCGGCGATGTTCTTCGTCGAGGCCGGCGTGGAGGTCAACCACGTCCCCTACAAGGGCGTCGGCCCGATGGTCACCGACCTGATCGGCGGGCGCGTCGATTTCGCCGTGCTGCCAGTGCCGGTGCTGCCGGGCCACCTCAAGTCAGGCGCACTGAAGGCGATCGGCACCACAACCGCAGCGCGTGCGACGTCGCTGCCCGACCTCCCCACGATCGCCGAGCAGGGCATGCCCAACTACGCCGTGGGCGGCTGGTTCGCCGCCGTCGGCCCCGCGAAGCTCCCCGCTGCGGAAGTGAAGCGCATCCACGCGGCGCTCACCGCGGCGCTCGCGGTGCCGGAGGTGAAGGACACTCTGATCAAGCAAGGCAACCTCATCAATCCGAGCACCCCGGAAGCGGCGGCGCAGTTCTTCCGCTCCGAGCTCGTCAAGTACGGCAACCTTGCCAAGAAGATCGGCCTGACCGCCCAGTAAATCGGGGTCAGGGCCGAATTATTTTTCCCGGGAAAAACCCGGCCCTGACCCCGATCTATACTGGGCTATGAGCTTCACGCCTTGGGACAACCCGATGGGCACGGATGGATTCGAGTTCATCGAAAACGCCGCGCCCGATCTCACGGCGATGGGGGCGCTCTTCGAGCGGCTTGGCTTCAAGGCGATTGCGCGGCGTCGACACAAGGACGTGCTGCTCTACCGCCAGGGCGAGATCAACTTCATCGTCAATGCCGAGCCGGACTCGTTCGCGCAGCGCTTCGCGCGGCAGCACGGGCCGAGCATCTGCGCGATTGCGTTTCGCGTCGCCGACGCCAAGGCCGCCTACGAGCGCGCGGTCTCTCTCGGCGCCTGGGGCTACGCCGGCACCGCTGGGCCGGGCGAGCTCAACATCCCAGCGATCAAGGGGATGGGCGACTCGCTGCTCTATGTGATCGACCGCTGGCGCGGCAAGGGCGGCAAGAAACCGCGCGAGATCGGCAACATCGGCTTCTACGACGTGGACTTCGAGCCGTTGCAAGGAGAGGGATCAACGGCAGCGTTGCTATCGCCCGAGGGCCACGGCCTCGCGCACATCAACCACCTCACGCACAACGTGCACAAGGGGCACATGAAGGAGTGGGCGAACTTCTACGAGCGCCTGTTCAACTTCCGCGAGATCCGCTACTTCGACATCGAGGGGCAGGTCACGGGTGTGAAGTCCAAGGCGATGACGAGCCCCTGCGGCAAGATCCGCATCCCGATCAACGAGGAAGGCACCGAGAAGGCCGGCCAGATCCAAGAGTACCTCGACAAGTACCACGGCGAGGGCATCCAACACGTCGCGCTCGGCTCGATCGACCTGTGCAAGACCGTGGATGCGCTCAAGGCGCACGGCGTGAAGCTCCTCGACACGAACGAGACCTACTACACGCGGATCGACGAGCGCATCCCGGGACACGGCGAGAGCGTGGCGGAGCTGAAAAAGCGCCGCTTCCTCATCGACGGCAAGGCGGGCGCGCTGCTCTTGCAGATCTTCTCGGAGAACCAACTCGGGCCGATTTTCTTCGAATTCATCCAGCGCAAAGGCAACGAGGGCTTTGGCGAGGGCAACTTCAAGGCGCTCTTCGAATCCATCGAGCTCGACCAGATGAAGCGCGGCATCCTCTAAAATCGGGGTCAGGGCCGAGTTTCTTTTCCGAGAAACAATTCGGCCCTGACCCCGATTTCCAAGACCATGACACTCATATACCAGACTGGATTCGGCAACACCTTCTCCACCGAGGCAGAGAAGGGCGCGCTGCCAGCGGGGCAGAACTCGCCGCAGAAGACGCCTAAGGGGCTTTATCCCGAAGTGCTCTCGGGCAGTGCGTTCACCGCGCCGCGCGCGGAGAACCTCTCGAGCTGGCTCTACCGCGTCCGTCCCTCCGCGATGCATGGGCCGTACAAGCCCATCGCGGACAGGCTGCTGCGCTCGGGGCCGTTCGCCGACATCGAGGCCTCGCCGAACCGCCTGCGCTGGAAGCCGCTGCCGATTCCCTCGAAGCCGACCGATTTCCTGGATGGCCTCGTGACCATCGCGGGTTCGGGCGATGCGGCTTCGCAGCACGGCGTCGCGGTGCATGTGTATTGCGCCAACCGCTCGATGAAGGATCGCTTCTTTTGCTGCGCCGACGGTGAGCTGATGCTTGTGCCACAGGAGGGCGCGATCACACTAGCGACGGAGTTTGGGCACCTCGCGGTCGCGCCGGGCGAGATCGCGGTGGTGCCGCGCGGCGTGAAGTTCGCAGTGGAGCTGGCGTCAGGCGCACGCGGCGCCTCGAGCGGAGTGCGCGGCTACGTCTGCGAGAACTACGGCGCGCCATTCCGGTTGCCGGAGCTCGGCCCGATCGGCTCGCAGGGCCTCGCGCAGAAGCGCGACTTCCTCTACCCGGTGGCCACCTACGAGAAAAAGCGCGGCAAGTGCCAGCTGGTGGCGAAGTTCCTCGGCCACCTGTGGGCCACCGAGCTCGGCCACTCGCCGCTCGACGTCGTCGCCTGGCACGGCAACTACGCGCCCTACAAGTACGACCTCGCGCGTTTCATGGTGATCAACACGGTGAGCTTCGATCACCCCGATCCGTCCATTTTTACGGTGCTCACTTCGCCCACCGGTGCGCCGGGCGTCGCCAACTGCGACTTCGTCATCTTCCCGCCACGCTGGATGGTGGCCGAGCACACCTTCCGCCCGCCCTGGTTCCATCGCAACATCATGAGCGAGCTGATGGGGCTGATCCGCGGCGTGTACGACGGCAAAGCCGAAGGGTTCCTGCCGGGCGGGATCTCGATCCACAACTGCATGAGCGGGCACGGGCCCGATCGCCCGACCTACGAGAAGGCGACGAACACCAAGCTCGAGCCGCACAAGCTCGAAGACACCCTCGCCTTCATGTGGGAGTCGCGCTACGTCTTCCGCCCCACCAAGGCCGCGATGGACGCGAAGCAACTGCAGAACGACTACGACAAGGTCTGGAACGGCTTCTAAATCGGGGTCAGGGCCGAATTTCCTGGCCGAGAAGAAATTCGGCCCTGACCCCGATTTTCGGGGAAATTGGGTTCAGGGTCGCATTTTCACTTGTGTCAACGGAAGTGGTCGCGGGGCCGTTCAGGGCTCATGGCCCGGCAACCCCGCCCCGTTCTCCCCGGCATCGCGCTGCACATTGTTCAACGCGGCAACGACCGTGCGGACTGCTTCCGGCGGGATGGCGACTACATGTTGTACCTCGCTCACCTGCGCGAACTGGCAGCCGAGCTCGGCTGCGAGGTGCATGCATACTGCCTGATGACCAACCACGTGCACCTGCTTCTCACCCCGCCCGCAGCAGATTCCTGCGCCGCGTTGATGAGGAATCTTGGGCAGAGATACGTCCAGCGATTCAATCGAGCTCATCAGCGCACGGGAACGCTCTGGGAAGGCAGGTTCCGGTCCTTTCTGGTGGAATCCGCGACACACGTGCTCGCCTGCTACCGCTACATCGAGCAGAACCCGATGCGCGCGGGTATGGTCCGTTCGCCGTCCGAGTACCTGTGGTCGAGCTACCACGCCAATGCCGGCCTGAGGTTGGATCTGCTTGTGACACCGCACGCGGAATATCTGGCGCTCAGCGAAGATCCAGTCAAACGCCATCTTGCCTACCGCGAGTTCGTCGAAGGTGTGCTGCCCCCGGAAGAGCTCACCAGCATCCGTGAGGCCGCGCAGAACGGCATCCCGCTAGGCGGCGAAGCCTTCAAAGCCAGGATCGAGATTGACCTCGGTCGGCGGATCGGACGAGCTAGACCTGGCCGTCCAAGGTCAAATTCGGAGGCAGAGCCACGCGTTCAAGCGGACGAAAAATCGGGGTCAGGGCCGAATTTCTATCCCGAGGAAAAATCCGGCCCTGACCCCGATTCTCAGATGCCTTTGTAGAGCCAGTCGAACTCCCAGAAGTCCTCGGGACTGCGGCGGCGGAGCATCTCGTTTCTCAGCTCGCGCGCGCCGGCGTCGGCGTGGAGGACCTCGCCGAAGAAACGTGAGGAAAGCACCACGCGCGCGGACCGGTTCATGCGCTCGCCCTGGTAGGCGAGGAACGCCGGCTCGAAGTTCTCGCCAGCCGCCGCCACCTTCTCCGCCAGCACAACCGCATCCTCGATCGCCATCTGCGCGCCTTGCGCGAGGTACTGCAACGTTGGATGTGCCGCATCGCCCAGGAGCGTGACGCGACCCTTGGTCCAGTTCGTCGCCGGATCGCGGTCGTGCAGCACCCAGTTCCGCTCCCGCGACACGTAGCGCAGCATGTCGCGCACGTGCGGATCCGTACGCGCGAAGATTTCCTCGAGCTCGTCGGGCGTGCCCGCATCCGTCTCGCGGCGACGGAAGCGCCGGCTGACGACGGTGGCGACGTTGTTCATCACCGCGCCGCCGCGCAGGCGGTATTGCACGAGGTGCAGGTCCGGCCCGCCCCAGATCGTCATGGCGTCCGCGCGACTGCGATCGACGATCTGCTCCATCGGCACCACGCCGCGATAGACGAAGTGCCCCGCCACGCGCGGCGCGCCGTCGCCGATCACCGCCTTGCGCGTCGGCGACCACAAGCCGTCGGCGCCGATGAGCGCCGCGCCCTCGTACTCCACGCCGCCCTCGCAGCGCACGAGCACGGCGTCGCCGCGCTGCTCGAACGACGCAAGCCCGCGCGAAGTCTCCAGCGCGATCTCGCTGCGCGCGCGGCAAGCCTTCAGGATCTCGCCGTGCAGGTCGCGGCGGTGGACGACGAAGTAGCGGTAGCCGTAGCGCTGGCGGAAGAACTTGCCGACAGCGATGCGCGTGATCTCGCGATTGTCCAGGGCGTCGGCGAAGATGAGCGCATCGGGAAAGAACGCGTGCGCCTCGATCGCCTCGAGGATCCCCAGCCGATCGAGCATCTTGGCGACGTTCGGCCCCATCTGGATGCCGTAGCCGATCTCGCCGAACTCGGCGGCCTTCTCCAGCACCCGCACGCGCCGCCCTTTGCGCGCAAGCGCGAGCGCGGCGGATAGGCCGCCAATGCCACCTCCTGCGACGATGATCTCTTTCATACGGCCCTAATGTCCCTGGCGCCCCTTGCGTCATCGACCGCTTTGATGACCTTCACCGTCGTCGCGACCGCCCAGCCCTGCATGATTCCGCTATCGGTCTTCCGGCAGGCATCACCTTCATGATAAACATTCGGACGCGTGGCGGGATAGGCTGCGCAGGAGGAGAACCCATGGCCGTTTCGCACCAGACCGGCGTCGCGCGCTCGGGCGACATTGCACTGCACTATCGGCGCCTTGGCCGACCCGGCGGCACGCCGCTCGTCTTCGTACACGGGCTTTCGTTCTTTTCCTGGGACTGGCTGGAGGCAGCGCAGGCGCTCGCCGGCCTGCGCGAGGCCGCCTGCATGGACATGCGCGGCTTCGGCGACTCGGGCCGCGCGGCCGACTACTCGGTGCCGGCGATGGCCGCCGATATCGGCGCGCTGATGGATCACCTCGGCTGGCGGCGCGCGATCGTCGTGGGACATTCGATGGGCGGGCGCAACTGCGCCTACTTCGCCGCGAAAAATCCGCAGCGCGTCGCGGCGCTCGTGCTGGTGGACTACTCGCCCGAGAATGCGCCCGCTGGCTCCAAGCGCGTCGCGCAGAACGTCGCGAGCGTCCCCGATGCCTTCGCCACCATCGAGGAGGCGATGACGTACTTCAAGGCCGATCCCAAGGACGCGATGAAGCGAGCGCGCTTCGAAGCCTACCTCGCGCCCATCGCCGGCGGCTTTGCCGTCAAGCGCGACCCGCACTTTCGCGAGCAGTTCAGAAAGACCCTCGCCACCGGCGAGCGCCCGAAGCTCGGCGTGGACATGTGGCAGGTGCTCGCGGAAATCCGCTCGCCCACGCTCGTCATCCGCGGCGCGCGCTCGGACCTGTTCGCGCCGGAAACCGTCGAGCGCGTGAAGGCCACCAACCCGCGCATGCAGGTAGCCGAAGTGGACGCCGGCCACAACGTCGCTGGCGACAACCTGGCGGGATTTCTGGGCGCTGTGCGCCCGTTCCTTGCCTCGCTGGAGGAGAAAAGCCATGAACACGCGCGGAGTTGACCACCTCGCCATCGTCTCGGACGATATGCCCAAGGCGATGGATTTCTACACACGGGTGATGGGCTTTCGCCTGGTGCACGCGCGGCGCGTGCCTTACGAGGCCGAGCGCTGGC
>Ga0326726_10000855_pt1 | contig 27859 bp, 37 predicted proteins | sample MHFenrmetagenome_2_FD_207603 | JGI IMG/M metagenome (GOLD analysis project Ga0326726, IMG submission 207603) | Lab enriched peat soil microbial communities from Michigan Hollow, Ithaca, NY, United States - MHF15MN | ecosystem: Environmental > Terrestrial > Soil > Wetlands > Peat | place: USA... | reverse complement strand
TGTCCTTTCCGAGCTCGTAGTCAGGGTTCTTCCGAATCCACGCTTCGCCGCAGGTGAGGACCGTCGCCCCATTGAAATCCTTGAGCACGATGGGCACGACGCCGGCGTTCGACATATCGTCGAGAATTCTCAGGCCGGAAAAAACATCGTTGAGGGGGGACGATTGCATGAGTTTGAACGTGAACTCGCCGGTTTTGTTGTGCTGCCGGGACCTGGTGACCTCGCCAAGCACTCCCACATATTTCGTGTAGCTGTCCTCGGACCGCTTGACGGTGATCATGCTGTCGGACGCCAGTCCCACGACCGGGACACCGGCTACAATCAACGCCCAGCGCTTCGGATCAAAAGTCTTTGTTGCGCCCATTTGTGTATCTCCTTTTTTATCAATTTACTATATGAAAACTTTAAGGTATCTTCTTAACAATGCTCCACGTGAAACACTACAAAATAATGCCGTCGATCTCGACTGTATGGATACCGTCCGTATACCAGCAGCCGAACGTGATCCCCGAAAGATGGCGCGCGAGCTTGTCCGCCGACGACCGCGTGGACATTTCCGGCAGTCTGATCCAGTATCCGCCGTCCTGTTTCTTGTTTTCGTCCTGGTGAAACTGTGTGATAGCGTTGTTTGCCTGCCCGAGCTTAAAAACCGGCTCCATTGCATTCTGTATCATGGTTGCGCCATTAATGTCGCCGGGGACCTTCGGCGTGCTCGCAAAGAGCGAAAAGATGGCTTCCTGCAGACGGGCCGTCAGCCAGTCCTTGAAAATGATGTAATCTATATATTTTCCGGACGCAACCTTTCCATAGCGAAGCCGCCCCGCCCCGCCGATGGTCTGATAGGTGTTGCAATGTTTTCCGGATGTCGGGTCTACGGTATCGCCCAGGATAATATCTTCCTCACCACTGGTGAGCGCGTCCGGAGTCTGCCCGATGAGCTTTTTATAGCAAACCGTGTACGATCCGGGCTTGTCCTGTCCGCCGAGATACCCGGCAAGCGCCGCGTCGGCGAAGGCCGTGGCCGCGTCCGCCTTATAAATACCCGCCGTCCGGTTGTAGCCGGCGGCCTTAAAAAGCGCGGGCAGACTCGTTGTGTCCGGAGTCGCCGGGATACCTGAATCGTCGGACGCATAGATCATGAGCTTCTGCAGGCTCTCGATTTTCGCGGCCAAATCTTCAACGTCAGCCGCGGTACGGTCCGACGTGATAACTATATACCAGTCGACGTCGTCGAGAAGTATGGCGTCGATGGCATCGTCCAGCGCCTCATATGCCCCCACGCGGCCTATTTTAATGCTTGTCGGCGCCGGGGACTGAGAAAAGATCGCCTGGGCCATCTTATACGCGCCCGACGCGACACCGCCGGTCAAATCGGCGGAGAGCGTGGCATCGGCGGCGGAATAGGATTTTGTACGCGGTGAAAACGTGGCGTCATACGTCAAAATCAAAACGGTCCCGAACCCGGTGAAGGAAATGCCTTGCGCGGCCTCCGTGATCGAGATATTTATCATCTTGTCATATTGTCCCATGATTGACCTCCCCAGGTTATGCGTTAATTGTTACATTGTCCAATTCGTTTATTTCGCCCGTTATTTGCGCCGATTCGATAGCGTCAATTGTACTCGACCACTCTGAAGTCGTGCGGAACCGGATATCGAGCATCGCCCGTTCTTCCGGCATTGTATCAAGGAAAACATGCGCGTCCAGGACATCCTGGCATTCAACCGGCGTTATACCATTGGCCTGCAAGCTTGCGATCATTTCCGGCATGTCGGTTGCATCCACGAGTTTTTCAAGGGCATCGATCGCGCCGGCGCCAAAGAATTGCAGATAGAGCATAAACTCACGGATCCCCGCGCCGCGACGGGACCCTGAATTGTCAGGCATGAACGGTACATCGCGCCCGATCCGCTGGACCGCAGATATACGCCCCATAAGAAGCGGTATTTTATAGCGCGGCATATTCTGCATGTGCCAAACGAAGGCAATCTCGTTGATTGCCCTGATGCTCTGGCCGCTCCATAGATTGAGTATCGTTCCGATCCAGTCATAAAGTTTCCGCTGCAAATAGATCTCGCTAAGTTGGGAGGGCGACGAATCGGATTGAGCGGTCAGAGATTCGTAAACGGTCAAGGTGTCGGAGAGTGTCGCGTAGCCTTGGGAATATTGCGCATCCATTGAATCCGATATGACCGCCGTATCCCCCATGCTGCAGGTCGTTGAAAATGTCCCGTTCAACGCTTCGGAAACCGACGCTACATCGGCCTGACTCGACACCGCATCAAAGACGGCGGAAAGATTTTCGCTCGTAGTCGATGTATCGGATTGAGTCGCCAATTGCGCCGCAAAGGATGCGTCCAGGGATTCGGAAATGCTTGCCGTATCTGACTGATCGCAAATCGCTGCGAAGGTCCCGGCCAGGATTTCGGAAAGAGCGCTTGTATCGGCCTGGCTCGATATTGCGCCGGAGACGGCTGCGAGAGATTCGGAAATAGTCGAGGTATCCGCCAGACTTGAAATTGCGTCGAATTGCGCCGAGAGCGATTCGGACAAAGACGATGTATCGGATTCGTTCAAAACCCCTGCGCCCTGTGCGGACAGATTTTCCGATAGTGTTGAAGTATCGTCAAGACTTGAAATTGCGTCGAATTGCGCCGAGAGCGATTCGGAAATGGTTGAGGCGTCCGTGGATGTAACCGCGCCCCAAACAATTCCACTATTATTTTGATTTATTCCGGTGCATGTAGAGTCCGCATAAACCGTTCCATTCACAAAGGCAATATCCTTGAAATCAATATAGGAAACCGAAACATTGCCGATAGTCGATAAATCGATGGTTGTCTGGGATGCGGGCGTGTCCGAATAGAATTTTACTAATTTTGACGAGCTCCCGTTCCATTCCCCTGGGACGTATAGATCGATGATCCAGGTATCCGCAATGCCGAATTCCCACTCAACGTATGTGTCCGTCGTGGTTAAATCGGATGTTATTTGTGGTATATGTTTTATTGCCATCTGATTTTGCCCTTATTTACGACACGGGGATACCCTGTTTTATTGGTAGGTTTGATCGTCAGCGTATAGCCGGCGACGGATTGTATTCTGCCGCCGGGTTGCCCGATTGGAATCGATGTACTGTCATAGACCACCGAGTCCCGCACGATTACCGGCATGGTGAATAGGGAACTGTCCGCATGAATGCCGAGATAATTGACATGCAGGGTATCGTTATATTTCACCGTGCCCGTATACCCGCTATGGATTTTTAAATGTCCTACGGACAGGACGGACGACATTACCCAATTGACTACGCCGGAATCCAAATATAGGGTGTCGGTGATGGTCGGGACGCGCGCGGGATAATAATTTCCAGCTGTCGCGGCGTTGGCGGAGATTCCGCCCTGCCATTTGAGACGCGGATTTGTCCCCCCGCCGCCATAATGTTGTATTTGCGGCATGCCGTTATACCATACATTCCCGGTCGTGTCGGTTCCGGGTATTTGGGGCATACCATCATACCAAATATCCGTCGAGGCCACCAATGACACAATACCAAGTATAAAAATCAGTATTTTTTCCATGGTTATCCTTAAGGGATTTGATGAATAACTTCGTATTTTTGATCAAGGTAAATTTTTGCCGTAGCGTTGAAAAGTTGCTTCATGCAAATTTGGAAAATCACATCACCCTTTGCTTTCGGTGCCCAAACATGTTGTAAATAATCCCAATCGGAAGTACTTGCCCGGTTAGGTATTGGATGTGAATTGCAAGTACCTTGGTGCCAGCTAATAGCGTAATTGGTAGAATCGGTATAGGTATCGGGATAATATATTTTTAGATAAAATTGAGCTGAATTCGTATCATTGGCATTGATATTTCCAAAACCATTGTTTTGGAAATAAAATCTCACTGTATCAAAACCTGTCGTGTTGGTATCATAAAAATGAGTCTCCCAAATTACACGATATAAATCCTCAGTCATAACTTGATATTTCACGTCCTCGCTCTGAGTAATCTGCATTATTATATCAGAGCCTCCAGCCCGCTTAACAGGATCAGTAGCGGCTCCGACATAAAGTTGAGTGATCCACCCGTTATGTATCCGGGTCAAATTTTGTCCGAATACCCGCTGCCAATTTTGCATTTCTGTTGTATTGTCTTTCGAATCATAAGAAGGTGCTCGTAGTGTACCAGCTCCCTTGCCGTCACAAAGGATATCAAGCCCCCGAATACGCCCGCTCTGATTCTGGATGTCGTAGTCCACGTTATTCAAGTCCACACCGGAATTAAAATTCACAAATTTACTACCCCCGGTTCCATTTACTCCATATCCCGCCCCGGCGTATACGGCGCTATTTTCAATGCGTTGAAGCGCGGTATTGTCAAGGTAAAGAGGGGCAGTAGTCGCTGTTGCTCCAATACCAATAAAATTTGTAATGGAAGATGAGTTGCCCAAATATAAATGTACACCCGGCCCGGTCGCCGTTTGCTTGACAATTATATATCTCAACAATCCGCAAGCAGAATAGTCTAAAATCTGCCCGCTGCTGTTGGTGCTTCCCGTGACATAAAGTCCTTGCAGGACCGTCGAACCTGTAGCGTGGACGAGTTGGTTTGTACCAGTAAATGTGATTTTAAACAGTGAATCCGTCCTTGCGTCCATGTCGGCAATTTTCATAGTCCATGCAGCATCGTTCAGGGCGTGGGCTTCGTCATATCCGGCATCGCGATCAATAGTAAAGGCCGCACCGGTAGTAGTGGCATATGGATATTTTTCGTTGATCACGAGTCCATTGTCAAGGTCAACGGTCCCGGCGATGCCAGCCCCGTTTACCGAATCTTTGGCATAAGTTGTGGCATTGGCGGAAAAAATCCACTCACCGTCTACAAATGTGCCTGATAAAACAACGACCCATAAACTATCTGACACATATTTTTGTATTTTCCCCTTTGCCCCGGAGGTTTTTCCAAGGACATTTCGTCCAACAGCAAAATTTACGGTCGTTGATGCACATGGCAATAAAGCTGCGATAGCGGTTACCACGAACGCCTTTTCAGTATGGGAGTTATTTCGAATGTTCCTTGACGCAAATATTTCAAGAATTAAGGGTCGATCAGCATTCGAAATTATATTTGATCCATTAACTATGTTGCCAGATATTTTGAGAGTATCTCGCGGCCATAATGAATAATAGGATAAGTTTTGCTGCCAACTTGACGTTCCAGCAGTGGTAATGGTTGCGCTCGGGGTAGCACCGGCATTTCCCAAAATGTAGCACCGAAAGGGGGCGGGTATAGGTCGGTTTATGCTGTCAATATATTTCCAGGCATTATCAGGGTCGCGCCCTGTGTTTGTACCGGTTGTGTTCGCTACGTCAATAAATCTCAATGTATCTGTAGGCCACACGGTCGATATCATCAATATGAGAGCCAATCCCAATAATTCTTTTTTCATTTCCTTCTCCCTTACGATTATTTTATATTCTCAATAATTTGCGATTTGCATACTGGCGATGACCAGTCCGAAAATCCAGGACAGTCCGTAAACGAAAAGAGCCCCGATGATGATTCCGAGGATTTTTTTCATTCAATTCACCTCGCGGAAATGCGACGGCGATCCGGGAAATGAAGATCGCCGCCTTTTTAATAACCTTATGACAACGTCACCGAATACGATACGCTCAATGTTCCGCCGACCGAAACCACCTGGTCGCCGCCGGAAAAAACACCGGCGCAGAAAAGAGTTCCGTTCGTGTCGTTATTCGTGGCCACGGCGCCGGACCCGGTCACGATGAACGCGCCTTTCACGGTCCCGCCATTTGTGGCGAAGGTGAACGCCGCCGCCGAGGAAAGCGCTTTCGCGCGAGCTGCTGCCGCGCTCCATGCGAGAGTTGCGCGTGCATTGGAGGCCGGCGTCGACCAGTTGGGATAGTTGCTGCCGTTACCCGCTTCGACCCATACATGGTTCGATGAGGCATGCGATGACATCGTATCGCCGACGACGGGGATCCCGGTATATCCGACGCTCGATATGAGGCCCATGAAATAGGCCGCATTCTGCGCGGCCCCGAAACATTGATTGAGCATCAGGTTCGCGCCGAGGTCCATGATGGTGTTGTTGATGGCGTCTTTCCATAGCAATTTTCCCGTTTTGTCCAGATATTCGAAGACGAAAACCCCTTTGGGTTTGATGATGTCCTTTCCCGAATTGCCGGGAGTATAGAGACCGGAAAAGGCATCCCGAACGAAAGATTTGTCCATGATATGGCTCCTTTATAAATTTAAAATCGCAATAGTTATCATACAGGATTCTCGATTTTAAGCGCAATGTACTCCATGTGGTTTATCACGTCGCTCGCGCATTTTGCTTTCGATTCAACTTCGTACCATTCACTATCTATTTCAACTTGGTCCGCTTTCGTTGTTTGCGTCGCCAGGCGAAGTTCTGAATTGGTTATGAGATAAGCGCTTTTCTTCGTCCGCTTGCCCTCGTCAAGCAAGGCAAGTTCCTGCGGCGTTACTTCCTGGACCCCGGCCTGAATGGTAAAGGCGATCGACGCCCCAGGTGTATATATGCCATGGTCGAGCGTTCCTTCGAGGAAGGACTTGCAGTTCAGAGTTCTATTGCAGAAGAAAAGCATTATTTTTCTTTCGTCAGGCTATTTACAAAATTCAAAGAATTAATCATTTGCCCGGTATCGATAAGCGGCCTTGTCGAGTCCTTGGCCCGCTTCGTTCTTTCCGCATTTGCAATCCAACCTCCCTTTAAAATCGATTCCCTGATTTTGTTTTGCATCCAGAGTCCGATCAATTCGAGCGCTTGGTGGGGAGTAATTTTCCCCTGTAAAACCTGCTTATAAATATCACCCTTAAATTCCTTGAGCGCTTCCCGATTTCCGTCAACGGCTTCTCTAAAATATGGCCTCGACGGAATGTTTTTTGCCGGGACTCCGAACTCATTCCAAGTGGCGACGCGAGCCACTTCGCTCATATTGTCCCAGGGTTTTTTCGGCTTACCTTTTTTCCTGGCCTTCCCCGGATCGCCCGGACTTCCCGGCGCTTTGCCCTCGGGAAATCCCACCTTGACATATCCACCCGACAACCGGAGCAATGCGTCTTTCAGTTTGCTATATCCGGTATCCTTCTCGATGATTTCAACTTTGGCCCGCAACATATCATATGTCGTTTCCCTGATTTCCGGCCAGCGTATCCGTTCCGCCACCCCCGACCGCAAGATGCGCGACAATATTCCCGTCGATCAAACCCGCCAACTGCGCGCCGTAGGGAGTACTGCACAGATCCCCGTACCGTTTTTGCAAATCCTGCGGAACCGAATACGATTGCGAAACACTTTTTTCCGTAGCGCTGGTAACGGCTCCGGAAGTCCCCGGACCGGCTATCGGGTTGCGCGCGATCATGTGACAAACTCGCAGCGCGATCGCGTATTCGTAATTTTCCCCGAACCGCGCCCTGCTTGTTTGCCCCGTTGCGATCGTCGTAAAGGTGGCAAGCCGCGTGTCGGCTGCATACGCAGGCGCAATCGCGACGATGAGTGCGGAAACGCTCATTAATCCATGTCCTTGTTCGGATCGTTGATAACCATGTTTCCGGGATGCGTTTTCGGGAGCTTCGGAGCCATGCCGTCCATTGTTCCTTGTCGCTCCTCGATCTGTTTTTCCGCAGCCTCGACGACCTTGCTCCGCTTGTCGAGCCGAATGATTTCTTTAAGGTCCTTGCCGTCGACGATGTCTCGAATTATCGCGATCGCCCGCTCTTCCGGAAGCGCGACAACTGTTTCGGCCAGTGATTTTTTCACATCAGGGAGCTTGCCTTCCTTGCCGGGTTTGAGTAGGTCCTTCGACAACTCTTCCGGCGGCTCATCGATGACCATGAGCCGCGCCTTAAGTTGCGCTTTGAAATCGGTGTTTTTTTCGAGTTTGGAGCGATAGAAATCGTCGGCGACGAACTGGGCGCCGGGGTGAAACGTGAAACCCTCGATCTGGTGATCGTTCGGGGTCCTGCGATTGATAATCATGAGATCCTCCGTTTGATTTGAGTTTTAAAACGCGGGCGGTCCTTTTGCCGCCCGCTACATTCGCCTTATACCGTCCTTTCGGTTACGATCCGACATGTGCCAGGGACGTCCCGGTGAGCATGCACATCGCTTTCGGTTTCTTCGTGATCACGCCCGCGGTCGTCGCGTAGCACGGAACGATGTAGTTGAACCCTCGTTCCTGGACGGGCATCATCGTATACGTCCGGGGAAGAACCAGCTTGCAGACATCCGGGTCCTTCTTGTACGCGAGGATAATGTCGCTCGCGGTCGCGATGTTTCCGCCGGCAGGTACGCTCTCGGCGTTCACGAGCTTATCGACCATCTTGATCTCAGGATGGTCTTCGCGGAACCGCTGCATAATCGTGAGCAGCGGATACGCTGATGACAGAGGCGTATTGACGAGGGCGTTATAATGCCAGATGGGCATGAGGATCGTGTCCGCGGCATACCGGTCAAGGGTAATGTTGCAGATGTAGGTCAGCATCGCGTTCAGGTCGGCGAGAATGTCGAGCGGGTCTTTCTGCACAACTCCGGAACTGTTGAACCAGTTCGTTTTGGTATTGGAGTTATGCGTACCGGCAGCCGCGGCGACCGTGCTGATATACGAATTGTAGAACACGCCGGTGAGGCCCGCGTATTCCTTGGACGCGGGATCGGCAAACCAGGCAATCTGGTCGACGAGCTGTTGATATGCCTCATAGCATGCCTTTGCCTTCTGGAGCTCGATCTGGAGAGAGGGCTGGTTCGGATAGTTTGCCGACGCCTGTTTGCCGTTCTGGAGCTCCTTGATGTTGTACTTGAACCCGCCGGTCAGCCAGCGGATCGGGACCGGCAATTCGGCGCCCATAATGTTGACTTCCGGAACGTCGTCCGCGTCTTCACCGCTGATTTTCCACTTGCCGACCTTGTCGAACAAGCGCCAGGTGTACCACAGGTTGTCGCCGCCGCGCGATTCGATGGGAATGTGTTTGAACGACTTGAGCTCGCCGTACTCGACGAAGTTCAGGTCGTTTTCGATGAATTCCAACTGGCGTTGGAAGAACACCGAAAGATTTGCGTCAATGGCATCCATTGCGAACTTTGCGCCGCCAACGCGGTCGAAGTCCCTGACCGTCCGGTTCTGTCCGTCGACTTTGATGATTTTGAAAGGCATATTTGACCTCTTTTGTTAAATTTTCATTTTGTTAATGGTTCTTGTTTTTAATATCCACGCTTTCCGGTTTGATTACTGAGGCCAGTTGACCGTGACCGGCACAATTCCGGCTGCTGAGATTGTTGTCCCCGCCTTTGCGCCGGTAAGGGCCACGCATTTCGAGGAGTCGCTTGATTTCCCGATGTAGCCCGCGTACTTGGTGCTATTGGTTATCAGTCGGACGTATAGCGCATCTGCAGGGCCGAATGCTTCCTCGCCATAAACCCAAATCGTTCCACCCTGACAAATGTTGACCGGCTCCTTGTCCTCGAAATAGGTGTAGCCGGTGGTCAACTGCTGTTGGCGGTTATGGGTCAAGTATGCGAGGCCAAGAAGGTCGGCGGCTACATCGGCGGTCGTGATTGCTGCGGTCGCCGCGGCATCGTCGCCGGAGCCGGGACTGGTAAATGATGTCGTGACTGCTGTAATATCCTCACAATCGCCAATATAAACGATTGTTGCGGATGATCGCACGCACGTAAAGCAGTCCTCCATAGCTGCTGCGATATCGGCAGCATGCTGGATCATCGTGTTTGCAAGGTTGGAGGTGAAAGCGGTAGTGACCGTGGTTATGGACGTGCTGGCCGCAACCTCGCCGTTTGCGATGGTTCCATGTGTGATAGCGGAAACCATGCTGCCGGCGCTCATCGTCGAGCCGGTGACCGTGATGGTAAATTTATTCGCCCGCGGGAGGCGGCACACGCTGTCATACAATCGGCTCTGGATCACGGCCCGGCCGTAATAGATAATGCCGGCAGCCGTGCGGGAAATTTTTCGCGCAACTTCGGAGGCCAGCGCCTGCATTCCGAGAATTGCCTGGGTGAAGTACATCGCGTAAGATGTTTGAGGGATGTTCATTTTATATCACTCCTTTTAAGGTTTCTATTGCTATTAGTTAAAGTTCTTGTTCCTGGTTTTAGTGTCCGGTCCTACTTACCTTTTTTTGCGAACGAATCCTCTTTGTTCTTTTTCCAATGCTCATTGATGTCCTCGGATTTTCCCGCATTCGCGCAGGCGTCGCATTGGCAACCGTCGACGTGGACCTTGTCGACACCTACGGAATCCTGCCGGTTCTGCCGGGCAGCCGTATCGATGACATCGTTTTTCAGGTGTTCGATTGCTGCGTCGAACCAGGTGTTGACGGCATCGAGAGCGTCTTCCTTGACCGCGTCGATTTTAACCTTGCTGGCCGGGAAGGCTTTCAGGGCGACGGCCTTCTTGATCTGGGCATCGGTCAACGTATCGATCTTTTCCTGGTCCGCTTTGTCGAGATGTGGCTTTGCGATCGCAACGAGATCGGCGCGGGCCTTCGAGGCGGTCACGACTTTTGTGGGGAACGTCGCGATCTCCACATTGGCCGCATCGAGCTTGACTTTCGTCGCATCGCGGTCGGCGGTCATTGCGTCGAGCTTCGTCTGGATTGCCGCTGTCGCCGCCTGGGCCGTTTTGATATCGGCATCGAGCTTTTCGATTCTCTTTGCCACTTCCGGGGCCTGCTCCGGGTAGTCGATTCCATCAATTTTTATTGTAACGGGCATGGGTCTGCTCCTTTTCTGAGGTTGATTGTCGATTTTATTTTGTTTCTTGTTTTCTTTAAAATCCGGCTCTCCACATTCGTAAACGTCGGAGGCGTCGAGGTGAAGCGACGCGACCGAACCGGCGCGGGCATGGTCACAGAGGGCGACGTGGTTGTATCGGCGGTTCGTCTGCTTGCGGTCGTAGGGCTGTCCGTTCCATTCGCCAGGCTCTTCGATCTCGTCGCAGATATACCCGCAGGAAAGCTGCCTGCGTTTGTTGGCCTCGACATCGGTGATGGCAACATTGTCGTTTATCGTGATCGGGGTAACCAGGCGACCGTCTTCGCAGACAACATTTTCACCCGTGAATCCGACTTGAAACTGTTTCACGTTTTGGGAGGTAACAACCTTAACCGAGGGGTGTCCATTCGTGACAGGCTTCATTTTGAGGGTCAGGAGAGAATCGGCTTTGGCGAGCTCTTCATCCGTCACGAGCTCGCGGACCACTTTTCCGTTTTCGTAGTATTCGAGGATTCCGGAGCGAGCAACAACGGCGTTGCCCTGCAAATATCCGTCGTCGGTTTTCTTGATGCTGCCGATGATGAGGGCCTTATCGATCCTCTGCGCGTCTTTGATGATATTCGGCATAAAACCTCGCGAGACAAATAAAAAAGCCCGATCCCCCGCCGTTAGGCAGAGAACCGGGCTTTATGAGAACGCACAATTGCGGTCAAAAAGAAACCGGGAATGTCTTTACTCGCATAATATACGATTATTTCGAACCATTGTCAATATCTTTTTTTTGTGTTTCAAATTCGAACGATGATATCCGGGTTTCTATGACCTCAATTTTAACCGAGCGAATGCCGCCTTGGTTGCAGCTCATCGACACATTGATGTCGCCAGTATGCCGGTTTTCGTCGACGACTTTTTTCAGCATTCGACCGATTGTTTCAGTGGCGTCGATTGCTTTCATTTTTTTATCACTATCCCGATACCGCCCCAAATCTCAACCGACTGCTTCGTCTCGAATTCCTGCTTTTCAATGAAGTCGAGATCATAATAAACTATGTTATCAATATTTTCCTGAATGGCCTTGGCGTATCCCCGGCGCGTAAAGGCGGTACCGGTATCGTGCATCAAAATCACCCTCCCTCTATTAATGCTGTTTTTCATATCCCGATAAGCAAATTCTTCTTGGTGTCCCGCATCTACGATTATCATATCGGCTTTTAAATCGGGGTGCTGTTCGAAAAAGGTGTCGGTCAGCATTGTAAAAGATTTCACATTCTCGGGAAGTCCCTCAATTTTATTCACGTCGACGCAATAAATTTCATCGGCTATTTCCGCGATATGCTTTGTAAAGCCCCCATTCAATACGCCGAGCTCAATGACAACTTTCGGCTTTAAAATATGCAAAAGACTAACGAGCAAGATCCTTTCTTTACATGACATAAACCAAGCGGGTGACCCCTGACTTATTACCTCTATTAATTTTTCAATTCCTTCCATAATTCTCCTTAGTTAAATGCCATGCACCGCTCAACGACGCAACCGGCTTCCCGGTATTTATTTTCAGTAAAGCAGCGGCGAATTCTTTGAGCCTCTTCGCTATTCCATACCTCCTCGATTGTGTTTATCGAAAGATCGCCAATGCGGGTGTCCATAAGGCAGCAAAAGCGGGCGCGCCCATCTATATCGACCATGAGGCTTTCAAAAGCGTTTTGGCAAATAAATTCGTTGTTGTGCATTTGTCTTTCTCGTCGCGTCGGAATTCCGCGCGCCCGGCTTAATAGAGCGCTTGGCCACGAGGGATGAACGATTTTAACATCTTGCAGTTTGGTCGCTTCGGCGATCACGCGCTCCGCATTTTTAGGAAAATGCGCACAATCATAGGTAATATTACAAGCATCTAAACCCATAAATTCGCACATTCTGGCAAATTCGTAGATTTCCTCCACGTTGTCGTCGGTGACGACCATGCTCGCCCGTATAATGGGCTCCGATAATCCGCTCTCTTTTTTCAATTCAACCATTGACCAAATATTGCTCAGAAGTCTTTCCCAATTTCCGCCGCGGGTTATTTTCTGATAGGTGTAGTCTTTCGAGGCGTTGATTGAAAAATGGACCGCCCGGCCATGTTCGATAAAAAACGATTGCCATTCCTCGCCGAATTCATGGCCGTTTGTCACAATGTCAAACTTTACCGATTTGTTAACGGAAAGTATTTCATCGCAGAATGGGCGCGTCATCCCCAAAACGGTGACTTCGCCTCCCTGTAAAAGACAATTGGAAATCGTCGGATAAATCGGTTCTATATTTTTAAAAACTATTTTCGATAGAATCGCCTCAAAGTCCGTCTGGTAACAAAAGGCGCACCGATGGTTGCATCGATTCGAAAGGGTTATCCATAATGTTTTTATATTTTTAACGGGTAATATCGTTTCCATTATTTTCTTTCCTCAAGGATAATACTACATTCTTTCCTGTTTTCGCATATTGAACATTTTTTTCCCTTGCATCCATCCCCGGCCCACCCGCCTTTTTTTGAACCCGCGAAATAATGCAGTGTAAATTGTTTTTTCAATTCGGGAACCGGGCACGCGTGAAACGTTTCGACCGGAAACGGTTCTATATAAGGAAACTTTTTAATGAGTTCCGTGAACATCGCCGGGCCGCTGAATAGTATCACTTCGTCGACGTTTTCGGGGTATCGGTTTTCAATCTTAACCTTTTCGTAAGAATGGACAATGGAACATATTGCCTCGGTATTGACCAATGACCCGGAGGGCGAACCGAGAAATCCGGTACAAACAAGGTTCGTCCATTTCTCATGTCCACAAACATACTCCATCTGTAAAAACCCTTCGAGGGGTTTTAAGATTATCATATCGACATCAACATAAAATCCTCCAAGCCTTTCCAAAATCATGAATCTCAAAATATCGGCCTTGATTACGGCGGGTAATTTCTCGTCTTTTATCATTTCTAAAACAGTGTTGTTTTTGTTAAGATCGGATATTTTACAAAGTCCATAGGAAAGATCGTGTTTTACGAAAAGCTCATCGCCGCTTCTATTTAAATTCCAAAAATAATAATCATATCCATTTATCTCGCAGTATAGCGATACCTCCGAGGCGTAAATAACAAGCTGCTCGTCGAAGAAATCGCCGACCCATACTTGATGGATGATTTTCGGAATGCTCATAAAGGGTTAAATCTATTTGGTTGCCTCAGTTGGTGCGTCCATCCGTTTTTGTCTTTTCCCCCGTAAAAAAAATGAAGCGTTATATTTTCAGCCGGTTTATTGCTATGATAAAAATATTCATGGGGAAATGGGCGAATCGACGGATGGTTTTTTATGATATCGGTAAGCAGATACGGCCCTCCAAAAATCAGTTGTTGATAAGAGTTTTTTGGAATTCCCCTGTCAAGATAATTGGCATAAATCTTTTTCGACATTTCAGAGCACACGGGGTAATATGGTATTGATCCAAGTATCGCCGAGCCTATTTTATCCTTGCTTTCCATGCCGCAAAAGAAAGGCATGACTAGAAACTCGTCGAACGACTTTAATATTTCAACATCGGTATCAAGATAGATTCCCCCGAAAAGACGCAACAATTCATAGCGGAGAATATCGGACCCTATCACGGGGTTCAATCTGTCGTCATTTAGCATTTGCAAGGACGAGGGATAAATAAATTCATGAATCTCTTTTATTTTTTCATCTGTCCATAAAAAATGATGATAGTCGCGGCAAATTACCTTTTGAGATTCAATGTATTTTTCCGTTTTTTCGTCAATAGGTTTTCCGCCTATCCATATCCGATGAATAATCTTCGGAATTATCGCTCCGCCCAATATTGGCTTTGGCTCTTCCATTGCGACTAATCGACGACAAGAAACCGCGCGCCTGCTTTCGGGAACTTTTTTCATGGCCTGCGGGGTATTTTTCCCGTAAAACACGTAAGTCGCCGCCGGCTCAGCTTGTTGCCGAATACTACGCACGCGCCTTCCCGCCCCTATCGTTTCGGAGTACCAGCCGTCTTCATCCATGCCGCTCCAATGGTGCATACAATAAGCGTCGGGGTAGTCGCTTGCGGGCCTTGCCCGTCCCTCTCTGCGTTGTCCCCAGGAAACCGGATAAAAGTATTCTGCCGGATAAATCTTTTCACATTGTAAAAGCATTTTCCCGGCGAGGTTGACACCATAATCAACGATAGTTTTGTTTGCGCCCTCAATGTTGCTGCTTATTTTTTCGGCTTCCGCGCAGGCGATATCGAGAAAAAGCTGATATCCGGATATGCCGCCGAAAACGGCATTGCCCACGATATTCGGAGTAATGCTATGTGCACAAAAGGCCTTATCATCGAGAAAGCGGTCCATTGGCTTAAGGCATTCGACATCCGTGTCCGAGTATACGCCGCCATAAAGCCAAATGATAAGCCAGCGGGCAATGTCGGATTTTAAAACCCAATGAAGCTTTTCGGAAAATAAAAGCTCGTTGCATTTTCCGGGAAATTGATCGTACGGCAAATCTTTAAGCCGCCATAGCTTGAAATTCCACTCCGGATTGTTCCGCATCCAAGATAGGCGGAAATCGTGAAACTTTGGCACGAAGTCGTTATTGCTTGTCCAGAGCATATGGTGAATTTTAGGTATTGACATAATAGCTATTGAAACAACGTTTGAAAAACAGGCTCCGCATAACACCGGTCTTGAATCTCGACGCCTGGGTGGACTTGCGGCATACTTTTATTTCTTTTAATCCAATCCCCCGCAATTGCTCGTTCGACAGTATTTGCGTACACGGTCGGGTCATTCCATTTGCAGACTTTGCCATCCATGACAAAATGATCGTGATGGCCGGGCGAGCCTTTCGGATATTTCCCGTCCGGATTGCCGACGACGCGCTCGTCTTCAAGTGTTCGCCAGATGTAAAGTGTGAGTCCCGCGCCTTCCTGCCGCTTTTGCGCGAGGTCGCCGTAGAGTTTCATTGTTTGATCGCGGGCGACCAGCTCCGCACGTGTTTCGGCCTTGTTGAACACGCCCGGTTCGAGGTCGGTTCCGCTTAGCAGCTCCTTGGCAATCGTCTCGTGGCGCTTCCCTTCCCGGAAGCCGCCCATGACAACGCGGGAAACGTCGGATTGGACTTCACTTTTTATTTTCGTGATGAGGTCCGTATTGAGGTGGATGAACGCCTTTGACTCTGATTCCAGCCATGGCTCGAACGAAAAAAGATCGACACCCATGACGCGCTTGGCCACGGCGTACCATTGTTGATGGGATACGCCATTCACGGCGTTGAATGTTCCGGCGGCGATATCCGCCGACTGTTTCGCAAGCGCATCGTATTCAGAATTGAGTTCAACGAGCTGGTGGCCCATTTCATCCGGCCAAGCGTCCGCTCGCATGGGGCCGGGCCTTTCGAATTCAACCATGCGTTCGATTGCTGGCAGCCGGTCGATAATAATGCGCTGCGTTGCTTCGCGCCACTTATCGATGATCCGTTCTTTGATGGCGGCTCCGTAGTCGCTCCATACGCGGGATGGCAGCCGCATCACCTGCGTGCGGGGAAAGCGCTTTGGAGGGCGCTTGCGGCGGAGGGAATGGAGGTCGAGGGAGTTCACTTCTTCGCCCGCGCTTTTTTCGGTTCCGATTTTTTTCCGCGCATCCTGATTTTCAATTCGTTCAACAGCGCCTCGATCTGCGCCTGCATGGCAAGGACGCTATTGCAACGGGTTTGAAGCGTGCGGAATTTTTCATAAAGGTCGTCTACGCAATTGGCAATCTGCGCTATGTATCTTGCTTCTGGGTCTTTGAATTCTTCGGGCGAAATCCTTTTTCCACTTCCACCTTTTGGCGTTTCGGGCAGAGCGGTTTCTGTTGTATCAATCGCGTCCCGTGTCGCCATCGGCAAGTCATTTTGCATTCCGTTCATTCTTTTACCTCCGTTTGAGTTGTCGCCTTCGCGGCGTCCTTCCGGCGCATCTCCTTGACCCACTTTCGAAACTGCTTTCCGTTGAATCCTTTCTCGGCCATGATTCGCTTTTTGTAGGCACGCTCTTTGCTATCAAGCCGCGCTACGCGCCGGACCCGCTTGCCCTCGAAATCAAAGGGCGCGCTGCAAGAAACGAAAACCATCTTGCCCTTGCCTTTCGGCATCGGGATTTCGCTTCCAGCCTCCAGCCTACCGACCGGCGGCTTCGGGATTTCACCGACGAGAACTTTCTTTTCCGCTTCCACTGAATACCTCCGTATTGTGGGTTAAATCAATCCTTGCTTTCGTTTGCCGCTATCGCAATCGCCTGTTCCCTACTCGTCACTATTGCGCCGTTGCCTGAGTGTAGGGTGCCCCTTTCAAATTCAGCCATGACAACCGATCCGCGCTTATGCGCAGGAAGTTTTTTCCTTTTCTCCGCCCCCGCGCCGAGCTTGTTTTCGTGCTCCATGGCGGCTTTTTGTTCATCATCCAGGGAATCCCCGTGGGTCACCGCACCCGGATCATCTTCCTCGCTCGTCTTCCCCGGCGCCTTCCCTTTCAAAACCGTATCGTGAGAATACGAGTCGCCGCCGAAGCGGTTTTTCCGGATTTCATTTTCATCCATGACTCCCATTTCCCAATGAGTGCGGTCGATTTCCGATTGCTTTTTCTTATTATCGAGTTGCGTAGATAGTGAATCCTCCTGGATTGCGTTCCACATTATTTTCCAGTTCGGCAGTTCTTTCCCGTGGAACGGCCCGGCCTTTTGCAGCATGAGGAGTTTGACGAGTCGTTCGGTCGGGTTCTGCGCGTGTTTGTCGCGCTGGCCGATGACCCACTCGTTATAATCGTTCGTTTCCTGGTCGCCATCCTTGCCAAGTCCGGCTGCCTGGATCGGTGAACCGAATAGCTTTCTGATGGGGATTTGCACGTCGGCGGAGAGGCCCATCATGAGCACTTCCATGAGGTCCCGCAGGCCGGTTGTCGTCGCACTTATCCTGGTCGCGTCCTCGCCGTCGGCGTCGATGGCATAACCCCCCATGAGGTGGCGCGTAAGATTGTTCATCATGATGCGATTGACAACCTCGTCCTCTTTTTTCTCGGCGAGTTTTTGAGAAAGCCCCTTGATTTTCATGATCATCAACAAAAATTCCCCGATAATATGCTCGACGTTCAAATAGCTCTCACCAAGGCCGCGGAGGCGCTGGTATATCGCCTGGAAAACAGAGTCGCCCCACCACTGATTCCCGATACGAATTTCCGGCGCAACGTCCACGCCGTCGAAAATGAGGCAACGCGATTCGTGAACGGAAAACGAAGTTTGAAACGGTTGATTCGGCGCGATCATGAAACATTCGGTTTCTCCGTATTTCGGATCGTCCGGATCGAGATAGTATGACATGCGGGAGGTCCGCCATCTGTGGTACACCCGAAGCTTTTCGATATCCCTAATACTTGCTTCGTCGAGAGGTTCGTCGAGAAATCGCCCATCGTTCGCAGATACCACAATCAACGCTCCGCCATAGCAACGCGACCATGCCCAGGCGCGAGTCAATTCCTGTTTGACCGCAAGGCGCTTGACTTCGTTCTGAATCGTGTTGTCCGTGTCTCCTTCAATGGTAAACCATTTCCGGAAAGCGTCTGCAACCGGCATTTCGCAGATACGGCGGCCAAGGCCCGAGTACGTGAACAGATTGCGGCATATCATTTCAGAAAGGCGAAACTCTGAGGAAAACATAGTGTCTTCCTTGCGGTCGCGCCCCTTGACTCCGAGGCCCGTTATCACGTTCCCCCATCCATCGAGCATTGTTTTGTTTTCAATTTTTTTTGCCATATAAATTCCTTTTTAATCGAGTGATCCCATCGCGGAAAGGTTGTATCCGGTTACATTCCCCAGGCCCTGGATTGCATATCGCCGCGCGTCCATGCCGTGGCTGAAATAATGGGTCGTCTTTTCTGTCAACTTGCCGTTTTTATCTTTGATGTACATAAAATTCCGCTGCTCTTTTATACAGTTCGTGCTTGACTTTAGCCAATACTGCTTGTACTGATTGACTTTCTGATGTCCGAACTCGACGCTTCCGGGCTTCTTTTCGACGCCGATGATATTCCATCCATACCCGGCGACCTCGGAAATACTTTTCGGTTCGGAATTGTCGGCGACGATAACGTCGTGAGATTTCCGCATGCCGAGTTCTTGCATCTTGACGCTGATTTGATTGTTGTCCATGCCCCGTTGATAGATGAGTTCCTCGGAGTATAGGTTCTTTTCGCGTATCCAATTTTTAACGAGCGCCGTGGGGTCCACCGAGAAACCGAAATCGAGACCGAATACTTCGATATTGCTGGAAAGCGTCGGAAACTGGTCAATGATCGTGAAGAATGGATAGACGAGGCCCTCGATCTTTCCGACGTTTCCCAAGCCGTAGACGTTCCACCAGTTCGGGTCCTTGTCTTTATTAGATTCGATATTCTTGACGACCGCTGGTTCGAGGACATGAAGTGCATCAAGATATGTCGAATGAATGAAAGCATTTTCTTCGTAAGGGATGACCTGCTCGTGACACCAGAATTCGGCGACCGGGTTGAAATCGAGGAACGTGAAAAGCCGTGTCCGGATATCAAGCTCCATATATGTATCATACGAGAGGTTGTTGCACTCGTTAATGAAAAGAATGTCGCGGCGGCCGCCCCGGCACTTCGCGGAATTATCCGCGCTGAAAAATTCAAATTGTGTTCCGTTCGGAAAGGTGTAAATCGAGTCTGTTTTGTTCCATCGCTTTTCCTCGAACCGCTCGCCCATGATCGCTCTGAAATCCCGCAGGCAGCCGCGCTTAAGATGCGGAACGGATTCGGAAACGACGGAAATGATGATTGCGCGTTTTGCGTATTCGGCGATGAAAATAAGAAGCTGAATGATCGAGAAGGTCTTCGAGCTTGACGTGCCGCCCTGGTTGATTGCGCGGCGGATTTTTTTATTGAGGTAAGCATCAAGGTTCCGTGTGAAAACGTTAGTTGTTTTGGTTATCATTTTCCATCGGGCGGCGCCGCTGTTAATGGCGCTTCTGATTCGCGCCCGCCTCCGGCGATGAGCTGCTCACACTGCGCCTTTGTTTTGTCGTCGATTATTTGAAAAACCGGCGGCTGCGCGAGTTCCTTGCCCTTGGTGGTGTGGTCGATTTTATCGTGCAACATGCCGAGGTGCCGGGTAAGCAATTCGAGCGCCTTCGTTTTTGAATGCAGCTTTATGGAAAGTGATCCGCCATCTTTTGAAACGGTTTGAGAAACGCTTTCGACACAGGCGGCGTCCGAATCGGATATTTCCGAAGAATCCTTGAGTTTTACAAGAACGCTATTCCATTCGGCGAGATTCCGCATATCGGAAAAGCCGAGACGCTTTAACTCGGCGATGACATCATCTTGTTTTACTTCGCAGCGCTTTGCGCGTTCGGCCATCAATTGAGCGATTCTGGCTTTGACCTTAACATCGCTTAACAGTCTTGATGCGGTTACTTCGGCAGATTTTTCAGAATACCCGGAACGTATCGCGGCTTGTTTGCCGTTCAAATCAATGATATATTCCTGGCAAAAACGCTCTCTTTTCGGGGATAAAACAATAATTTCTTCGGGGATTTGATCTTTTTTCGGCGTGTTTTCTTGGTTTTCCATGGTTTTCCTGTAAAAAAGCCGCGTCCCCGACAAAGAGGACACGGCAACCAGAAACCAGAACAAGACGCCTTAAAGTATAACTCAGTATTTATTGATCATAATGGGGTACTATTCCGTAGAGTAGCAGCGAAATCAACGCAGAATAATTTTGGAATATTTTTCATGAGTTTTTCAGTCTGATTTGCATAAGTTTAATTCCCTCCGCCACTGATATCCGATGCGCCCTCCCGATCCTCTCCGACCGCAGCGCCTGGCGCTGAATGAGATACCGCACCCAGCGCGGCGAGCAATGCATACAATCCGCCAATGCCCTGACCGTAAGGCGGTGATCGTCCGAAAGCTGGACGTCCAGGGCATGCGCCCGCCCGCGCTTTTCAGCCCTGAGAATCCCGGACCGGATGAGCCGCCGGACAGTCTCGGGGGCTATACACAGGATTTTCGCGGCTCGGGTGACGTTCATTCCGGAACCTCGAAAAATCCGAGCTGTCCACGACATGATCGGAATGGTAATTCCTTTTGATTGCGCATTAAAAAGCCCCAGGGACCGAAAAACCATTGGCTATCGAATTTTTTAACGCAATCGTACAGTTCAACCTCTCCGACAATTCCGCCGGTTGGAAGGTCATGGGGGATTATCAATCCGAATTTGTCTTCAATCCAAAAGAACGCTTCGGTATCTACTTTTTTTCCTGTGTGAATTAAAATCCGCCCACGAACCGACGTATACCATGAACGATTCTCGACGGGCTTGCCGTGGAATATCGCCCAGGCCCAGGGCTGTTGAATGGAGAGGGCTTTCATCGTTTATACTCCAACTCGGCAAATCGACCACTTTTCTCCCATGATTGAAAAAGCGTCTCGTCTTTCATTGGGTTATAAATAAACGCCATCAGAATTTCCATGAATTGAGACTGCTTCATTTCGATGAATGAGCATTGAATATCAACCCAATCTGAGAGAAGTTTCCATGCGGTGCGGTGCGCCTGAGCCCTCATTGATTCCGTCAGTGTTCTATTCCGTTTTTGTCTCGCAGCAAAAATCTTTTCCACTTCTTCGACCCTGGCCGGCAATTTGAACGGATATTGTTTACCGTTGAAATCGAGAATGAACGCTATTCCCGAGATCGATTTGTCTTTATAAAGCTTCATGACGTTCGTTGCGCCCGCCTCAACGAGTTTGCTTTCAATATGATCGACAGACCGAACAACCTGAACGTCGGACGTATAATTCTTAATCATATTCCCTTTCTATAAAAACCCGCTGCGGCAGGGTCCATCAACCATGGTCATACCATTAACCAGGAGGCCGCTCCTGCCGCATTCCGGCCATTACCAGCGCCGGCGGGGTGTACGTCCCCACGGATTATTTGATTCGTTTCAATCTTTCCAAATTGTGCTTTTCCCTCAATTCGATTCCGTACCCCTTGAGCTTCTCGATCAGCGCGTAAATTTTCTCAATCGGCGGCTCCGGCAGATTGTGTCCCTTGCTGTCGGCTCCAAGATTGAGAAACTCCGGGCGGATATCGGCGATCCATCCGGCGAGTATGTCCACGTCAAAGTCGAGGACCGGTTCAATCGTAACGAATTTTCTTATCTCTTTTGGAAGCCTACACATTGCAAGCGCCCTTTCTCCTGCAGTTGGCGCCTTACTTATTTTCGACATATCCCGATTTGTCTCGATGGTAGTGCCGAGAATCGACCCTTCCGGCAAAAGTGCGTCCATTGTCAAATATCGGGCCGGGTTTTTCGTCTGAAAAACGTAGGTATTGTCGGGGTAGCTCAAGCAATGCACGATAATTCGATTTATAAATTCCTGCGGGACGTCAGCGCAAAAAAGATCATTTTTATGCTCGATAAAAATCGTCTTGCCGGCGCCATAATCGACCTTGAATTCCTCCTCGATAAGGCGCAGCGGGCCGCAATACCGTTTCGGGCGCGGGGTATTCATGAAGCCGGTATCGACGTAGCAATATGAACATGCGTGCGGGCATTCGCCGCCGAGATGCGTATGGGTATGGGTCACCCACGGATACATTTGGCCCCGGCTTTCATTTAATGGCATGATTAATCCCTTTCTTTGTCGCGCATTCTCTCAAATGCCTTCGCCGCGTTTCAATATTCAGTGCGACGCCGACCCGCTTTGTATATTTGCAGATTATTGATTCACGGACCTTCGGTGTAAGTCGGCACATATCCTCTTCCGTGCAATGGTTTTCGAATGGACATCGGATCATTGTTTGTTTTCTTTCTTCGTCGATTTCCTTTTTTCCGGTTTCTCGGTTTTCGGTTCCGGCGGATCCTTTGCCCAACTCTTCGGCTCTGGAATCTCGGCGACCGCGTCGGCGTATACGCGATCGCATTGAATCCCGAGGTATTCGGAAAGCATGTCGACTTCTTTTTTATTTGGATTACCGCAGGAAATTTGCGTTTGAAGATGATATATAATGCAGGGCGCTATAAATGCAAACAATTCAATCGGGGATGCTTCGCAGACTTTTTTCCAAGGACTCGAGGCATATCGAGATTCTTCGCCCTTTAATGTTTTTGCGCCGAAAAGAGACACAAGCGGGACGATTGTTTTATACGGAAACTCGATTTTTTCCTTGACCATTTTTTCGATGATCGCGATAAGCATGCCGATATATTTTACAACCCGCCTCTTCTCCAGTCCTGCCCGCTTTTCCTTCATCGATTTTGGAGCCTTTGGAGCCGCGGACCTGTCGGTATAATCTTCATTCGGCTTGATATAAATCGTTTCTCCGATCCCGGCTCCTCCGACGACCAGGGCGGGGACCGCGCCTTTTGTTCCGGCCTTCACCTTTTTGATCTGCCACCTACTCAACGCGCCATTTTTCAATTCGCTGTTTCGGGGGATCGGGTCGAATTCGTTATAATCGCCTTCGACGGTAAAGAATTTTTCCCAGCCCTTCTTAAGTTCGGTCATTTTTGCCTTGAGCGCCGCCTCCGTGTGCTCGCCCAAGCATTTGGCATCAAGACAACGGTCGTCTTTTTCCACGCTTATTTCAGCAAACAGGTCCGGGGCGGCCGCGGTCCGTTTCTGGCATTTCTGGCAGTCGTCCTTTGGCCAGGTCGCCGATGAAAGTTTCATGATGCGCCCGGCTATTTCTTTTGCCAATTCTTTAACCGTAGGAACATGACGATCATTTCGGGAGAGAATATCTTCCTGCACCTTCGCAGGCATGCGAGCGACGAGCTCAAGGGCTTCGATGGGCCACAACTTGATTTTATCGTTCTTGGCATAAGCGGCCATAAACTTCGGGCAGAGCTTCGCGAGGTTCGCGCGTTTTGCGATCCAGCCAGCGGACCGTCCGAGATATTCCGCGGCCTGTTTGAGCGTGCAATGCTCGAGGAGCTGCGCGAGTTCGGCGGCCTCTTCAAGCGGCGATATTCCCTCGCGCTGCAGGTTCTCGGAGAGGTGAATCGACTGCGCTTCGTCGTCGCTGCAATCCTTGCGGACCACTGCCTCGATTTCGGAATAGTTTCCGTTATCGATTGCGAGCAATCGATAAGCGCGCAGACGCCGCTCTCCGGCAATCAGTTCGTATTTATTTTCCGGATCATCCAGCGTCCGGCGCACGATAATCGGCGACAAAAGCCCCTGTGCTTTTATATCGGCTGCCAGGCTCTCGATGTTCGTGAATTCCGTCCGCTTCTGAAATGGGGACGGAACGATGTTTGTGATTTTGATTAGCATGATGTGCCCTTTCTGGTTTTGGTTTTAAAACAATTCTATGCTTTCAACTTCCCAACAATTTCCCGGGCGGCTTGGATTTTTTCTTCCGTCACTAAACCGGCGGCGACGAGCATGCGAAGGACCACAGAGTCGTCGCCTCCTACGGTTTCAATCTTTGTTAGCTTCGGAGGCGTGGTAGCTTTTGGTCGACCTTCCGAAGAGGGCCTCCTATAAGTTTTTCCATATTCCCGAGCATGAATCTTGCCGCAATCCAGACACCGTTTCTGAACATTGCTGGTCGGCTTGAACGGTTTTTTGCAATCAATGCATATTTTTTCTTCCGCTGTGATAGCCATAATTTCTCCTTCTGGTTTTATTGTTTGTTCGGGCCTTATAATATTTTTCCGGCTCGGGATAATAAGACACTGCGTACAGGTTGTTTGCCCCGGAATCGAGGCGAGGAATTCCCGGCCGCATTTATCGCACGGTTTTTCAACAGGAAAAAAGGTCATAGAGTCCTTCCCGAATTCGCCCGGTTTAAGGTTGACGCTTTTACTTTTAATTTTGTCAACATGATTATCGACTCTTTAAGTTCTGCAGGCGCAGCGCCAAAGCCTTCATGCCTATTCATTACCGCTAATTCGGCATCAGAAACGAGAATAAGATTTTTAATATCGCAATTGGTCCGATTCCCGTCTTTAAAAACAATATTCGACCCCTTGGGAGGTTTACCGTATACTTTTTCCCAAACCCAGGCATGCTTGAGCATGTACCGCGTCGGGGATCCGGTATTGGGATCGTGCTTCTGGACCTTGATCCAGACATATCCGTCAGGATCAATCCGCTCGCTCCAAAGCGGCTTCCGATTTTGCGAGATGTGCCCTTTCTTAAAGTTTCCGGAGTTCCCTTTGCAAATTCCCATTCCCCTGGTTCCGTAGTTCCATGGCAGATGGTTTTTTTGAAAACAGCAGTTCCGACCCGATTTGATACCGTGATTATGAATGAACGATCGAACCTGGCCTTCTTTCAAATCCAAATTGAAGCATTCATTTAATCCTTCGGCGACATATTTGGGAGGAAATTTCCGATAGAACTTTTTAATGAAAGCGATTTGCTCTTTTGAAAACAACAATCTTTTCCCCTTCATTATTTTTCCACCGGTCCGACGAGTTGCGGAATTCTTCCCGTATTATGCTCCTGTATGGCGACGTTCGCATCGAGCACAAGCTGGCCATTATCGATGATGTGTCGGGCAATTTTACAAATTCCTTCGGTTCTACTGAGTTCGGCATCGAGCTTTTCGCTGGTGATCTCCTCATCACTCAGCCGCTCAAGCTGGGCGAACAGGTGATCGTTCAAATCTGCTAATTTATTTTTCACGTTCTGGTCCTTTCTGGAATTTTCGGATGACGGACTCGTCTTTCCCGTCAAGGTCCAGATATCGCATAATAGACCTCGGGGAAAATAACGGCTTCATCGACTCGATCCTTATTTCTCGGTCGGTCATATCTATGCCGCTTTTTCTTTCGGTTCGTCTGCCGATTTATAATTTTGATCGACAGGACCATCGTCGCCATTGCCGCCGGATTGTTCGGCCTGGTCGGATGTCTCGACCGCTTCGCCCCCGCTCGTGATGTTTTCGATAATCTCAACATCCGTTTCTTCGGCGCCGGTCTTTTCGGTTTTGTCCTCAAGTGCAAGGATCTTTGTTTTGAAATCTTCGGGGATTTCCCTGGTCGGAACTTCGATATCGGTCGACTTTGTTTGGGCGTCCTCGGGGGTTACGGCGCGCTCTCCAATGATTTCCCCGGTATCCATGCGGATCGTATAAACTTTTCCGGCTTTCCAGAAAAAGAATTCCTTGCATTCAATTTTACGGAGAACGCCCTCGCGAAGCTTTTCGCCGATGTTGACGATATATCCGTCCTCGGTTTTGATCTGGTCGGATAATGAAGTGTCTAACGATTTTTTGCGGTCCTGCAGGTCGCTCCGGCGCTTTATAGCGCCTGTCAAATCCGTGACCGCCGCTTCGCGCTCTTCACCAGCCAGCGGGACGAATAGTTCTTTGTCGGCTTTCCGAACGCAAATACTCTCGTCAGCGAACATATCTTTCAAATCCATCGCAACCTCCTCAGTTAATGTTAATATTCTCTCGACATTTGTAGTCCTTGTTTTTCTCCCGGTTTGATCGGCGCGCCTTTTTTAAGGACCATGGACGGCCAATAGTAAATATTCCACGTTTTGTGCGTCACCCACACAACAAGCGAGATCCCGCCGAGCTGATTATTTTCTTCGAGCGCGTCGATCTGGTGTTTTTCAAAGTCGGACAACGAAAGGCAATTGTCCCGGAATTTCACTTCGACAAGAACCTTCTTGCCACCCGCACCGATCCCGATGAAGTCGCCGGAAACCTTTTCAATGACGAACGCCTGGGCCGGGTGACCGTTTTTCCACAATACTTTCCATGGAGTATTGACTTTTTCAATCATGCGCACGCCGAATTCCCTGAGCGCGTAGCGAGCAACGGATTCGCCAAAATCACCCGATCTTTTGCTTTTTATTCCGCCACTCATTTAAATTTCCTCAAGGGGGCCATTTCGACACATCGCATCGCGCAGAGGTGCTGCGCCACACCGCTTCGGTGGGCGTGGCACCTTGCGACGGGTTGGTCGATGCGCACGTCGCGTGCGTAATCGACCAGACCGACGATCGGCGCGATGCGTTGGTCAAAACGAAGGCCTGGAAGGCCGACCCGCCAGCTATTCTATTCATTGCGATTCCAAAATTATTCATTTGGCGCTTTTTCCCATTCGCAAGTTGATTCATTATAGACTGCGCCGCAATTTCTGCATCTTAAATATCCTCGATGTTCGAAACGATATTGATGCGGGCACTCGTCTTCATCATACGGCTCCAAGGGTTCTTTGCCAGTTCCATTGCAATGCTCACATGTATAAATACCGGCTCCCTCTTCTTCAGGATCGGGAGAAAAGTTTTTAGGCCAAGATTCTTTAGGTACAAGCACAGTGCTTCCTATAATGGAGCCGGTTCGTTTGATATCGTGATGATGTGGAGCCATTCCATATCTTAGCGGTTGACCGTGACACTCTTTGCATATTCCCATAAGTTTCTCCAGCGCCAAACTATTTAATTCGTCCCGCAGCATAGCTGGCGGGGTCGTTTTGGACAACGCGAGCGAACGGTTTGCCCGTCCTGACACCACTCGCGTTCATTCTGTTTTTGCCATGGTGTCAGGATGGCAAACTTCGACTTGTTGCCCGTCTGTCAGGCTCGGCGGACATGACGGGCAGCAAGGCAAAGAGTTCGCTCGCGTTACCCGCAATGAAGGGCCTGTAAGGCCCGCTGGCTCGGCTCGCTCTATTCATCGCGATTCCTCTGTCTTAGCGGGCGCAATCGGCTGCATCTTTAATTGTATTTCCTCCCTTAATCGATCAATTTCATGTATTACCTTTTCGCCTTCCGCATATGTAAAAACGTATTTTCTTGCGTTTACCATCTGAAATTTGATAGACGCAAGCATTGCAGCTTCTCTTAATTCGGAAGGCGAATAATCTTTTGTGCCAATCAAATGGTACATCATATCTACTAAAGAGTGGAATTCCGGATCGTTCAAATATTTTTCTTCAATGGTTCTCATTTACTTTTCTCCTTTGCGCCCGCCTATTTAATTGTACCGCAGCCGAGCCGAGCCTGATTGCGGGTAACTATTTATTAATCGTATTTTT
>Ga0326726_10000854_pt1 | contig 27861 bp, 24 predicted proteins | sample MHFenrmetagenome_2_FD_207603 | JGI IMG/M metagenome (GOLD analysis project Ga0326726, IMG submission 207603) | Lab enriched peat soil microbial communities from Michigan Hollow, Ithaca, NY, United States - MHF15MN | ecosystem: Environmental > Terrestrial > Soil > Wetlands > Peat | place: USA... | reverse complement strand
GCGCAATGGCGCCGTCGATGAACACCGACCGCTGCGTGGCCATTTCCTCCGGGCTCTTCTTGCCCATCGCGCGCCGCAGCAGGTCGGCGCCGCCCAGCGTGTAGCCCGAGAGCGTCTGCGCGATCTGCATCACCTGCTCCTGGTACAGGATCACGCCGTAAGTCGGCTTCAGGATTTCGGTCAGGCTCGGATGCAGGTAGTCGATGGCGGCATCGTTGCGGCCATGCTTGCGCGTCATGTAATCGTCCACCATGCCGGACTGGAGCGGTCCCGGCCGGAACAACGCGACCAGGGCGACGATGTCGTCGAAACAGTCCGGCTGCAGCTTGCGCACCAGGTCCTTCATGCCGCGCGATTCGAGCTGGAAAATTGCCGTGGTCCGGCAGGACTTCAGCATCCGGTACGTGTCCGCGTCGTCGAGCGGCAGCCGGCTGATGTCGAGCAGCGGCTCCCCCGCCTTCGCGCGCTCTGCACTCACGAGCTTCACGGTCCAGTCGATGATCGTCAGCGTGCGCAGCCCCAGGAAGTCGAACTTGACGAGCCCGATCAGCTCGACGTCGTCCTTGTCGAACTGCGTGACGACGCTGCCGCCGCCGGGTTCCCGGTAGAGGGGGCTGAAATCCGTGAGCACCGACGGTGCGATCACGACGCCGCCGGCGTGGGTGCCGGCATTGCGCGCGAGGCCCTCCAGCCGCTTCGCGAGATCGACCAGGTCGCGCACCTCGTCTTCCGCGCGGTAGCGCCGCGCGAGTTCCGGTTCCTTCTCCAGCGCATCGGCGAGCGTGATCCCGAGTTCGAACGGGATCAGCTTGGCGACGCTGTCCACGAAGCCGTACGGATGGCCCAGCACGCGCCCGACATCCCGGACGACCGCGCGCGCCGCCAGCGAGCCGAAGGTGATGATCTGCGACACGCGGTCGCGCCCGTAACGGTCCGCGACGTAGTCGATGACCTCGTCGCGGCGCGCCATGCAGAAATCGATGTCGAAGTCGGGCATCGAGACGCGTTCCGGGTTCAGGAACCTCTCGAACAGCAAGTCGTGCTGCAGAGGATCGAGATCGGTGATGCCGAGCGACCACGCGACCAGCGAGCCTGCCCCCGATCCACGCCCCGGACCGACCGGAATGCCCTGTTCGCGCGCCCAGCGGATGAAATCCGCGACCACGAGGAAATAGCCCTCGAAGCCCATTTCGCAGATGACCCGCAGCTCTTCGGTGAGCCGCAGCCGGTAGCGCGATTCTTCGACCGGGCGGATCACGAGCGCGGGTGCAGCCAGGAGCGCTGCGAGCCGCCGGTCGAGCCCCTGCTCGGCCAGCACCCGCAGGTATTCCGTGACCGTGGAGCCGTCCGGCACCGCGTAGGCCGGCAGGTAACTCCGGCCAAGGGTCAATGCCAGCGAGCAGCGCCGCGCGATTTCCACACTGTTGGTGATTGCCTCAGGCAGGTCGGCGAAGAGTTCCGCCATTTCCGCCGGGCTCTTCAGGTACTGCTCGGGCGTGTAGCGGCGCGGCCGGCCCGGGTCGTCGAGCCGCGTGCCGTCATGGATGCAGACCCGGGCCTCGTGCGCCTCGAAATCCTCGCGCGCCAGGAAACGCACGTCATTGGTCGCGACGACCGGTGCCGGGAGTTCGGCGACGAGCGCGAGCACGGCGGAGACATGATCGTCCTCTCCCGCCCGGCCGGTGCGCTGGACCTCGAGGTAGTAGCGATCGCCGAACAGGGAGAGCCAGGCCGCGAGCTGGGCGCGCGCTTCGTCGTTGCGCCCCGCCGCCAGTGCCCGGCCGACATCGCCTTCCCCGGCGCCCGACAGCGCGATCAGCCCGGCGGTCGTTGCCGCATCGAGCCAGGCCCGCTCGAGCAGCGGGCGGCCGCGGTCCTGGCCCTCGAGGTAGCTTCGCGACACGAGCCGCGTCAGGTTGCGATAGCCGGCGAGGTCCTGGGCCAGCAGGGTCAGCCGGCTGGGTTCTGCGCGCTCACCCTCCTCGCGCATCCAGACATCGACCCCGATGACGGGCTTGACGCCCTGCCGCTGGGCTTCGCGGTAGAACTTGACCATCGCGAACAGGTTGCTCTGGTCGGTGAGCGCGACCGCAGGCATCCCGGCTCCCGCCACTTCCTGCATCAGGAGCGGCACGCGCACGATGCCGTCCACCAGCGAATATTCCGTGTGGAGTCGCAGGTGGACGAATGTCGGCTTCGGGTCCCCGGGGTCAGCTCGGCGCATGCAGCGATCTTACCGGCGCGAAGCTCCGCCGGTGCAGGCGGCAGGGACCCTGGGCCTCGAGCAGGCGCAGGTGGTCGGGTGTCGGATAACCCTTGTGCCGCCCGAAGTCATATCCCGGGTACGCGGCGGCCACCCTGGCCATCCAGGCGTCCCGGGTGGTCTTCGCGAGGATCGAGGCGGCGCTGATCGCCGCGATCCGCGAGTCGCCACCGACGATCGCCTCGACGCTGCAGTGAAACCCGAGGGCGGAGACGCCGGGGCAGCGGTTCCCGTCCACCCGCACATGGCGGGGCTCGATCGCGAGCCCTTGCAGGGCCCTGCGCATCGCGAGATGGCTCGCCTGCAGGATGTCCAGCACGTCGATTTCGCCCGCATCGGCCCAGCCGATGGCCCAGGCCATGGCCTTCTGCCGGATTTCCGCCGCGAGCCGCTCGCGGCTGGTCTCACTGAGCTCCTTCGAATCCCGCAGGCCCCGGATCGCGCGCAAAGGATCGAGGATCACGGCCGCCGCGACGACCGGGCCGGCGAGCGGCCCCCGGCCGACTTCGTCGACACCGGCGACCGGACCACCCACAGCGCGCCGAATGGTGCTCATGCGCGCCTTTCCCGAAGCAGACCGAGGATGGCCTCCGCCGCACGCTCGCTGGCGCCCGACCGCAGTTCGCGATGGATGACCGTGAACTGCTCGGCAAGCGCGGCGACTTCGTCGGGAGCCTCGAGCCAGCGTTCGATTTCGCGGCCCAGGCGTTCGGGACTGACGTCGCGCTGGGCCAGTTCGGGCACGATCAGCCTGCCGGCCAGCAGGTTTGGCTGCGCAAAGAACGGCGCCTTCAGCAGGCGCAGGGAACGCAATGCAAGTGCCGTCAGCCAGCCGAGGCGATACGCGACGACCATCGGCCGCTTGCAAAGCAGGGTTTCGAGGGTCGCCGTGCCGGAAGCGACGAGGGCCACGTCAGCCGCCGTGAGCGCGACCCGCGAACGCCCTTCGATGACCAGGACCGCGACGCCCGGCGCGCGCCGCGCGAGCGCCTGCTCGAACCGTGCGCGCGTGCTGTCGTTCGCGAGCGGCGCGACGAACCGCAGCCTGGGCCGTCGTGCCGCAAGCCAGGCGATTGCGCCCGCGAAATCGTCCGCCAGGCGCGCAACCTCGCCGACCCGGCTCCCCGGCAGCACGGCGACGACCTGGGCGTCGGCCGGGAGATCGAGGCTCGCCCGCGCAGTCGCGCGATCCGGCACCAGTGGCAGCTGGTCGGCCAGCGGATGGCCGACGAATACGGCTCTCAAGCCAGCGGAATCGTAGACCCGGGGCTCGAACGGCAGCAGGCACAGCACGAGATCGAGGAAACCGGCCATCCGGCGCGCGCGGCCCGGTCGCCAGGCCCAGACCTGCGGACTCACGTATTGCACGGTGCGGATCCCTGCGCCGTGCAGCGCGGCGGCGAGATCCAGGTTGAATTCCGGCGCGTCGATGCCGACGAAAACATCGGGCCGCTCGGCCAGGAAGCGGCCGCGCAATGTGCGTCGCAGCCGCAGCAAGCGCGGCAGGTGATGCAGGACCTCGAAGAGCCCCATGACCGCGAGTTCGTCCGCAGGCGCCCAGGCCTCGCAGCCCTCGGCCGCCATCGCAGGACCCGCGACACCGGCAAACCGCGTGCCGGGTGCGCGCTCGCGGATCGCCCTGATGAGCGCTGCGCCGAGGTTGTCGCCGGAGGATTCGCCGGCGACCAGGCCGATCGTCAGCGTCTTGCCCGGCGTCATCAGCGAACGATGCTGCGTTCGCTCGCCGCCAGGAATTGCACGAATGGCAGCAGTTCCGGCTGGTCAACGGCGAGCGCCTGCAACTGCTCGGTTGCGGCCGCAAGCTTGAGCCCCGAACGGTACAGGAGGCGGTAGGCATTGCGGATATTCGCGATCTGCTCCGGTCCGAAGCCGCGCCGCTTGAGGCCCTCGCTGTTGACGCCCTTCGGTTCCGCGGGTGTGCCGGCCACGAGCAGGTACGGCGGGACATCGCGGGTGACGGCAGCGTTGTTGGCCATGAACGAATGCGCGCCCACCTTGCAGAACTGGTGGACCCCGGAATAGCCCGACAGGATCACCCAGTCGCCGAGTTCGACATGGCCCGCGAGCGCGGTGCAATTCGACATCACGCACTGGCTGCCGACGATGCAGTCATGCCCCACGTGGGAATAGGACATGAACAGGTTGTCGTCGCCGATCCTCGTGACCGCGCGGCCGCCGGCCGTGCCGCGATTGATCGAGCAGAATTCGCGGAACACGTTGCGGTCGCCGATCTCGAGCCGCGTCGGCTCGCCGCGGTACTTCTTGTCCTGCGGCGCATCGCCGATGGATGCGAACTGGAAGACCTTGTTGTCGCTGCCGAGGGTCGTCGGCCCGTTGATGACGGCGTGCGGCCCGATCCAGCTTCCCGCGCCGATCCGGACCCCGGGCCCGATGATCGTGTAAGCGCCTATTTCGACGCCTTCGCCGATTACGGCGTCCGGCGCGATGATGGCGCGCGGGTCGATCACGGCTGGGTCCCCGGCGCGACCATCATCACGGCAGAGGCGACTTCCTCCCCGCCCACTTCGGCGACCGTCGAGAATTTCCAGATCCCGCGCATCGCGCGTTCGAACGTCGCCTTCAGCGCCAGCTGGTCGCCCGGCTCGACCGGGCGCCGGAAGCGCGCCTTGTCGATGCCGACGAAATAGAACCGGGTCTCTTCGTCCGGGACGACGCCCGCCGTCTTGAACGCGAGGATGCCGGCCGCCTGGGCCAGCGCTTCCAGGATCATGACGCCCGGCATGACCGGCCGGTGCGGAAAGTGTCCGGCAAAGAATGGCTCGTTCATCGAGACATTCTTGATCGCGTGGATGCTCTTGCCCGGAATGCACTCGATGACGCGGTCCACCAGCAGCATCGGATAGCGATGCGGCAGCTGCTTCATCACCGCGTTGATGTCCATCGGGAAGCCTTCGCTCATTCGTCCGACTCCTGCCCCGGCTCTCCGCCCGCCTCGAGCCTGGCGAGCCGCCGCTCGAGCGCATCGAGCCGCCGCAGCCTGGCGACCGTACGGCGCCAGTCGATCGACTGGATCGCAGGCATCCCGGATGAATACGTTCCCGGTCCCGGCAGCGAATGCGTGACCATCGAGTAGCCCGTCACGATGACATCGTCACCGATCTCGAGATGCCCGACGACTCCGACCGCGCCGCCGATCATGCAACGCCGACCGATGGTCGTGCTGCCCGAGATCCCGGCGCAGCCTGCGATCACCGTGTGCGCGCCGATCCGGCAGTTATGGCCGACCTGCACCTGGTTGTCCAGCTTGACGCCGTCCTCGATGACCGTGTCTTCGATCGTGCCGCGATCGATCGTGGTGTTGGCGCCGACCTCGACGTCATTGCCGAGCCGCAGGCCGCCGAGATGCGGCACCTTGACGAACCCGTCGGGTGCCGGCGCGAAACCGAAGCCATCGCTGCCGACGACGGCGCCCGGCTTGAAGACGCAGCGCGCCCCGATTGCCACGTGATGGCCGATCATCACGCCGGCCTGCAGCCGGCAGTCGTCGCCGAGCCGTGCCCCTTCCTCGATGACGCAATTGGGGCCGATCGAGCAGCGCTCGCCGATCATCGCGCCGGCCCCGACGACCGCATTAGGGCCGACCCAGGCGGTCGCGGCAATCTTCGCGCCGCCGGCGATGCTGGCATCCGGGGAGATACCGGCGATCACCGCGGGCTCCGGATGCAGCCCTGCCGCGATCCGCGCATAGGCTGCATAGGGATGCGGGCTGATCAGCGCCGCGACCGGGCATTCCGGCAGCATCTCGCGCGCGAGCACGACAGCCGTCGCCCGGGTGGCCGCCAGCTGGCGGCGGTATTTCGGGCTGCTGCAGAAGCTGAGCGTGCCCGGCGTCGCTGACGCGAGCGCCGCGATGCCATTGACCTCGAGGCCGGGGTCGCCGGAGAGTTCCAGCCCGTGGCGAACCGCAAGCTCGCCGAGCGTGATCGCCTTGGCGGCGCTCCCCACTGGCGGTGGCCTGCCGTTCAGGGCTTGGGCGCTGGAGCGGGCGCCGGTGCGGGCGCCTTGGCCTTGACGGCGGCGATCACCTGCGGCGTGATGTCCACCGCATCGGCCGCGAACAGCACGCCATCGCTGATGATCAGCTGGTAGCCATTGGCGCGCGCGTAGGCCTGCACTTCCTGCAGCAGCGCGCGCTGCACCTTGCCGAATTCCTCGTTGCGCCGCAGGTTGGCGTCTTCCTGCAACTCGTTGAAGCGCCGCTGCAGGCTGATCTCGCCTTCGCGGACGTCCCGCTCGGCCTTGGTGCGATCCGCCTCGGACATCACCGCAGCGTCACGCTTCAGCTTGTCGGACTTCTCCTGCAGGGTCTTCTGCTGGCTCGCGAGATCGCGTTGCCGCGGCATGAACTCGCCCTCGAGCGCCGTCTGGGCGGCGCGCGCCTGCGGCGATTCCTCGAGCAGCCGGCCCGTATTCACGTAGCCGATCTTGATCTCGGCCTGGGCCGCAGCCGGCACGGCCGCGAGCACGATTGCCGAAAGCAGCGCGCAAGAAATGGAAAGCCTGGTCATGGTTGTCATCATGTCTCGACTCGTCAGAAGGCCCCACCGATCGTGAACTGGAAGCGTTCGACCTGGTCCGGATACCGGACCGCGTCGCCCTTGTACTCATTCAGCGGCATGCCGTAGCTGAACCGGAATACGCCCAGTGGCGCGAGCCACTGGACCGCAATGCCCGCCGATTGCTTCAGTTCATTGTAATCGAACTTGTAGTCGACCGGCGTGACGCCGTCGCGGCCGACGAAATGGATGCCCGCGCCCTGCGAGAACACGTTTCCGATGTCGTAGAAGAGGCCCATGCGCGTGCTCGCCCGCCATTTCTGGGGCACCGGGAACAGGAGCTCGGCACGACCGATCACCTTCATGTTGCCGCCGTAGGGATTGCCGAAGCTGTCCTTGGGTCCGAGCCGGCTCTCGGAAAAGCCGCGGATCGAATCCGGCCCGCCGGCAAAGAACTGGCGGTACGGCGGCAGCGCCGTCGTGTCCTTGCCGAGCGCCTGGCCAAACCCGAGTTCGCCGCTCAGCGCGACCGTCCAGCGCTTGCTGATCGGCAAGAGTTGCAGGAAGTCGTAGTTGACGACGTAGTAATTGACTTCGCTGCCGGGCGCGGCCACCGATACCGAGAGCGAGTGCTTCATGCCGCGGTCGGCGAAGATCGCGCGATTGCGCGAATCGTAGAACCAGCCGGTCATGAGCTCGAGGGTGTTGAACTTCGTGCCGAACAGGCAGGTGGTCGTCGGATCCGGATTCTCGCAATCGGGATTGGTGACGTCCGTCGAGATGACCCGCGAATAAGGGTTGCCATTGGACCGCACCCAGTCCACGGCCTCGGCCGCACTGCCGCGCGGATTGACCACCAGGTCGGACATCTGCGCGACCAGCCCGAAGCGCAGCCCCTGGAACTCCGTGATCGGGTATCCGTATTCGATCGTGGCGGACATCGTCGTGGTCGAGAAATCCGACGCAGCCGAGACGAACTGCGTGATGTCGCGGTATTGCAGGCCGAGCGTGCGCGACAGGCCGTCCACGCTCGTGTACGGATCCGTGTGCGAGACGCTGTAGGACTGCGAATAGCGCCCGGAAACCAGCTCGACGGCGAGCCGCTCTCCGGAGCCCATGAAGTTCGAATGCACGAAGCTTCCGTTCAGCATGAACGACTGGGACTCCGAGTAGCCGATGCCGCCGCTGAACTGCCCTGGCAGCCCCTCCTTGATGTCGAAATCCACGTCCACGAGGTCCGGCGTCCCAGGCACCGGTTTGGTCTCGAATTCCGCCTTCTCGATGTAGGGCAGGCGCTGCAGGCGCTCCTTGGTGCGCTCCAGCAGCGCATTCGACAGGTACGAGCCCTCGAGCTGGCGCGCCTCGCGGCGCAGGACCTCGTCGTCGATCGCGCTCGTGTTGATGAAGTTGATTCGCCGCACATAGGCACGGCTGCCGGGATCGACGAAGAATGTCAGGCCCACCGTCTTCTTCTCGTCGTCGGCCTGCGGTACCGGGTCGATCTTCGCGAACGCATAGCCTTCCACGCCGAGCCGGTAGGCCAGGAGCTCCTGTGTCTGCGTGATCAGCTTGCGGGAATAGGTCTGCCCGGGCTGGACCAGCAGGAGTTTCTTCAGCTCCGCCTCCGGGACCTTCATCGTGCCGGCAAGCTTGACCTCGCCGACCTTGTAGACATCGCCCTCATGGACGTTGACCGTGATGAAGATGTCGTCCTTTTCGGGCGCGATCGCCACCTGCGTGGAATCGACCGCGAAGTTCGCATAGCCGCGGTCCTGGTAGTAGGACTGCAGCTTCTCGAGGTCGCCCTGCAGGGATTCGCGCGAATACCGGTCATTCTGCTTGTACCAGGACAGCCAGCCCGGCGTCTTCAGCTCGAAGTCCTCGAGCAGCGTCTCGTCGTCATAGGCCTCGTTGCCGACAATGTTGATCTGGCGGATGCGCGCGCGCTTGCCCTCGACGACCGTGATCTTGATCTTGACCTTGTTGCCGGGCACCTCCTCCACCTTCGGGTCGATGCGCACCGCGTACTTGCCGCGGCTGAAGTACTGGTCGGTCAGGTAGCCCTGGACTTCCTCGAGCACCGAGCGGTCGAATGTCTTGCCGGTCGCGAGGCCGACCGAACGCAGCGATTTCTGCAGGTCCTCGGTCTTGATGTCCTTGTTCCCGGTGATCTCGAAACTCTCGATGGACGGGCGCTCGAACACGACGACCACCAGCGTCGAGCCGTCGCGGCGCATTTCGATGTCCCGGAAGAAGCCCGTCGCGAACAGCGCGCGGATGGCCTCCTGGATGCGGCGCTCGTCGAGCCGGTCGCCGATGTTGACCGGCAGGTAATTGTAGATCGTGCCTTCCGAGATGCGCTGCAGGCCCTCGACGCGGATGTCGCCGACGATGAAATCGGGGCCCACGCCCTGCGCGAACGCTGCGGGAACGTATGCCAGCAGAATGCCGCTGATGAGCCGTCGAAGCATGTGGAGATCGATTCCTTGAGTGATCAGCCGAGGAGCCGCGTGATGTCGTTGTAGAACGCAAAACCCATCAGCAGCACCAGCATCGCGATGCCCAGTCTCTGGCCCAGCACCTGCGCCTGCATCGGCAGCGGGCCGCCCCTGGCCATCTCGGCCAGCTGGTACACGATCTGGCCGCCGTCCAGCACCGGTATCGGCAGCAGATTCAGCACCGCGAGTGAGATCGAAACGAGCGCCAGGAAAGCGAGATAGTAGTTGAAGCCCTCGTTCGCCGTCAGCCCCGCATACTGGGCGATGTTGATCGGGCCGGAGATATTCTTGGTTGAGACGTGGCCCGTCACCATCCGCCACAGGAATCGCACGGTCAGCGCGCTCTTGTCCCAGGTTTCGCGCACGGCCGGCGCGAGGGCCGCGAACACCCCGTAACGCTCGACGGTCTGCATGGATTCCGGGAACCCGGGGCCGGCGCTGACGTCGGCGCCGAGCCCGATCTGACCGATGGTACGCCCGCCGTCTTCCACGGCCTTCGGCACCAGCGTGAATGAGACCGGTTTCCCGGCCCGGATCGCGTCGAGGCGCGTGGACAGGCCAGGGCGCGCGCGGATCGCCGCGACGAATGCCGTGTAATCGTCGATCGGCTGGCCATCGACCGCGTTGATGCGATCGCCGGGCTTGATGCCGGCGCGCTCGGCGGGATCGCCCGGCGTCAGCGCGCCGACGACGACCGGCAGCGGCGGCGACCAGAATGAGAGCCCGAGCCCGCGCATCAGGATCCCCGGCTCGGTCAGCGCACGCTGCTCGCCCTCCGGGACCACGATTTCGAGATCCCGCGTGGCGCCATCGCGCCCGCGCACCGACAAGGGGATGCGGCCTGAGTCTGCCACTTCCTCGAGGATGCCGAGGACGGCTGCCTGGCGCGTCGGCGTCGCATGGCCCGCGACCGCGAGCAATTCGTCATCGGGACGCAGGCCCGCGGCGGCAGCGTACGAGCCTTCGGTCACTTCGCCGACCACCGGCTTGAGCCCGGGGATGCCGTACAGGAACAGGAGCCAATACGCCGCGATCGCAAACAGGAAATTCGCGCCGGGGCCGGCCAGCAGCACGAGGATGCGTGCGAGCGGCGGCCGGCGATTGAATGCCCGATGCTCCTCGCCCGCAGGCACCGGCCCTTCGCGCTCGTCGAGCAACCGGACATAGCCGCCGAGAGGTATCGCTGCGAGCACGTACTCGATGTGGTCCGCATCGCGTCCGACGTGCCTCAGCAGCGGCTTGCCGAATCCAAGGGAATAGCGCAGGACCTTGAATCCGAGGCGGCGCGCCACCCAGTAGTGGCCGAACTCGTGTACCGAGACCAGCACGCCGATCGCGACGATGAATGCGAGCACCGACGTGATGACGGCAAAGCTCATGCGCCTGCCGCCAGGCGCGTCATCAGGGCGGCGCCGGCACGGTCGCGCGCCCAGGCATCGGCAGCCAGCGCGTCGTCCAGGGATCGTACCGGCCGTACCTGATGCTGTTGCAACACGTTGTCAATGACCGCTGCGATGTCGTCAAAGTTCAGATTTCGCTCGAGAAAAGCGCCCACGGCCACCTCGTTGGCGGCGTTGACGACCGCCGGCGCCGTGCCGCCGGCACGGGCGGCCCTGACCGCCAGTCCAAGGCAAGGAAATCGTTCCAGATCAGGAGCTTCGAAAGACAATTGAGCAACCCGCACGAGGTCCAGCGATTCTACACCAGAGGTGATCCGTTCAGGCCAGCCGAGGGCGTGGGCAATCGGTACGCGCATGTCCGGATGACTGAGCTGTGCGAGTACCGAACCGTCCGCAAACTCGACCAGCGAATGCACGATGCTCTGGGGGTGAATGACGATGCTGACGCGCTCCGGGCCGACCCCGAACAGGTGGCAGGCCTCGATCAATTCCAGGCCCTTGTTCATCAGCGTCGCGGAGTCCACGGAAATCTTGCGGCCCATGCGCCAGTTCGGGTGGGCGATGGCCTGTTCCGGCGTCACCGAGGCGAAATCCTCGCGCCGCATCTTCAGGAACGGCCCGCCCGAGGCGGTAAGCCAGATGCGGGTCACGCCGGGCGGCGGCACGCCGTGATCATGACCGGACGGCAGGCACTGGAAGACCGCGTTGTGCTCGCTGTCGATCGGCAGGATCCGGGAGCCCGACTTGCGCGCGGCCTCGATCAGGAGCGCACCCGCGAGCACGAGCGCCTCCTTGTTCGCAAGCAGGAGTTGCTTTCCGGCCGCCGCGGCGGCGAGCGTCGGCGCGAGACCGGCGGCGCCGACGATGGCGGCCATCACGAGTTGCGCTTCCGGCAGCGTCGCGACCGTCACGAGCGCCTCGGGACCGCCGAGGACGCGCGTGTCGCATGCTGCGCCGGCCAGGCGCTCCTTCAGTTGCGCCGCCGCGTTCCGGTCGAGCATCGCCGCGTACGCGGGCCGGCAACGCAGGCACTGCCTGGCAAGCCCATCGACATTGGCGCGGGCCGCGAGCGCGACGATCCGGAAGCGGTCAGGATGGCGCAGCGCGACGTCCAGGGTGTTCTCCCCGATCGAACCCGTCGATCCCAGGACGACGAGGCCCCTCATGTCACGAGTCCGAGCCAGCAGAAGCCCAGCGCCAGGAGCGGCGTCGACGACGTCAGGCTGTCGATGCGATCCAGCACGCCGCCGTGGCCCGGCAGAAGGTTGCCGCTGTCTTTCATGCCGCGCTGGCGCTTGAACATGCTTTCAACGAGATCACCGACCACCGACACGAGCACCGCCGCGATGCAGAGCGACAGGAAACCGAGCGCCGGTAAGTCGAACCAGGCCATGCCGCCAAGTGCGACCAGCGATCCGGCGACGAGGCCACCCAGGACGCCCTCCCAGGTCTTGTTCGGGCTGACCCATGGCGCGAGCCGCAGGCGCCCATAGCGCCGCCCCGCGAAAAAAGCGCCGATATCGGCGGCCCAGGCGAGCACCAGGACGAAGATCACGAGTTCCCAGCCATGATCCGCCTGCAGGTACAGCCGTGCCAGCGCGAGCCAGGTCGGCGCGAGCGCCCACAGGCCGGCGATGGCCGCGAGGAACCGGTGGCTGCGCCTGGGCGCCAGCACGACCCAGGCAAACAGCGGAACCCAGCCAAGCATCGCCACGATCAGCACCGACTGGAGGTCCTCACGACCTGTGCTCGCGAGCCATAGCCCGGCCATCACGGCCGCACAGGCGGCGACATAGGCGATATGGGCTGCGGGCGACACGAAACCGGAGAGCGTCGCCCATTCCCAGGCGCCGGCCAGGATCATCACGGCAAGTGCGACGATGGCGTAAGCGGGCGGCAACACGAGCAGCACGATCGCGAGCACCACGACCAGCCCGATCGCCGTGATGACGCGCTGCCCGAGCATCAGCCACGCCCCATCTGGGCGGCGGTGCGGCCGAAGCGCCGCTGGCGTCCGGCGAAGTCCGCGAGCGCGCCCTCGTAGGTCGCCTCGTCGAAGTCGGGCCACAGGGTGTCGGTGAACCACAGCTCCGTGTAGGCCAGGTCCCACAGCAGGAAATTGCTGATGCGCCGTTCGCCGCCGGTCCGGATGAAGAGGTCAGGCTCCTCGCGACCGGCGGTGGTCAGGCAGGCGGCAAACGCGGCTTCGTCCAGCGCGCCCTGCTCCATCGTCCCCGCGGAAACCTTGCCCGCAAGCCGCCGTGCGGCCTGCGCGATGTCCCAGCGGCCGCCATAGGCGACCGCGACGACGAGGTCCAGGCGCTCGCGTTTCGCGGTCCGCACTTCCGCGGCGTCCATCCTCTCCACCAGCGCCGGCGCGAGCCGCGAACGGTCTCCGATGAACCGCAGCCGCACGCCGTTGGCGTCCAGGTCCGCGACCTCGCGATCGAGCGCCTCGAGGAAGAGCTGCATCAGCAGGCCGACCTCGTCGGCCGGCCGCTGCCAGTTCTCGCTGGAGAATGCGAAGAGCGTCAGCGCCGCCACGCCGCGCCGCACGGAATACTCGATCGTCGAACGCACGGTGCGTGCGCCGGCCCGATGACCCGCGACTCGCGGCAGCGAGCGCTGCTCGGCCCAGCGGCCGTTGCCGTCCATGATGACGGCGACGTGGCGCGGCACGGGCCCTGCGCCCGGATGGTCGGTGGCGGGTGCCGGCATTTCAGACCTGCAGCAGTTCTTTTTCTTTTTCGGCAAGCACGGCGTCGATCTCGTGCACGTGCCGGTCGGTCAGCTTCTGGATCTCTTCCTGGGAACGGCGGTCGTCGTCCTCGGAGATCAGCTTCTCCTTGAGCATTTCCTTCAGTTCGTTCATCAGGTCGCGCCGCACAGCACGGACCGCGACGCGCGCATTCTCGGCCTCGTGGCGCGCGACCTTGGTCAGCTCGCGGCGCCTCTCCTCGGTCATCGGCGGCAGCGGCAGGCGGATCACCTGGCCTGCCGTGTTGGGTGTCAGGCCCAGGTCGGACTTCTGGATCGCCTTCTCGACCGCATGGACGGCCGACTTGTCCCACGGGGTGACGACGAGCGTGCGCGCGTCCTCGACGGTGACGTTGGCCACCTGGTTCAATGGCACCTCCGTGCCGTAGTACTCGACCTTGATGCCCTCGAGCAGGCCGGTGTTGGCGCGGCCGGTGCGCATCTTGCGGTAGTGGTCCCGCAATCCTGCGACGCACTTCGACATGCGCTGCGTGGCATCGCGATTCATCTCCTCGAGCATGACTGCGTCCTCATGAAAGGCTGCTACAGCCCGTTCGCGACCAGCGTGCCGACATCCTCGCCGTCGATGATGCGCATCAGGTCGCCCTCGTTCATCAGGTTGAAGACCCGGAGCGGCAGGCCGTTGTCCCTGCACATCACGATGGCCGTCGCGTCCATGACGCCCAGGCGGTCGTCGAGGACCTTGTCGAAGGACAGCGTCCTGTAGCGCTGCGCGCGCGGGTTGCGCACCGGGTCGTCGTCGTAGATCCCGTTGACCTTGGTCGCCTTCAGCAACAGGTCGGCGCCGATCTCGATCGCGCGCAGCGACGCGGCCGTGTCGGTCGTGAAGAACGGGTTGCCGGTGCCGGCTGCGAAGATCACGCAGCGGCCTTTCTCGAGGTGGCGCACGGCGCGGCGCCGGATGTAGTCCTCGCAGACTTCCTGGACCCGGAGCGCCGACTGGACGCGGGCGTGGGCGCCGAGCGCCTCCAGGGCATCCTGCAGCGCGAGTCCATTCATGACCGTCGCGAGCATGCCCATGTGGTCTGCCGTCACGCGGTCCATTCCGGCACGGGCGAGGCCGGCGCCGCGGAAGATGTTGCCGCCGCCGATCACGACAGCAACCTGCACACCGCGCGCCAGGACGTCGCGGATTTCACCGGCGACTCGCTTCAGGATGACCGGGTCGATGCCGTAGTCCTCGGCGCCGAGCAAGGCCTCGCCGCTGACCTTCAGCAGTATCCGCGACAGCGACTTGCCGGCCTGCGGTTCCGACATGCCCATCACCCCTCCATCGTGCCGCTGATTATAAGGAACCCCGCCGTGGCGGGGTTCCGAGTTGGTGCCGGGTCGCAAGTTCGCACCAATGCGCGGTATTCCGGCTCGCGAACTTGCGACCCGGCACCAAATCGCTTCAGCGGCGGCCCTCGGCGGCCTTGACCTGGGCCATCACTTCCTCGGCGAAATTCTCCTGCCGCTTCTCGATGCCCTCGCCGACCTCGTAGCGGAGGAACCCGGTGACCGTGGCCCCGGCCGCGTCGAGCAACTTGCCGACCGACGTCTCCGGGTCCTTCACAAAGGGCTGGCCGGTGAGGCAGATCTCCGAGAGGTACTTGCGCAGCCGCCCCTCGACCATCTTGTCGACGATGGCGGCGGGCTTGCCCTCAGCGGCCGCCTGCGCGGCGAGGATCTCGCGTTCCTTGGCGAGCATCGCTTCCGGGACGTCGGACGGCTGCACATACTGCGGACTGGCCGCCGCCACGTGCATCGCAAGATCCTTGGCGAGCGCCGCATCGCCGCCCTTCAGGCCGACCAGCGTGCCGATCCGCGTGCCGTGCACGTAGCTGCCGATGACGGTCGGGGCAGAAAGCGGCGCCAGGCGCCGTATCGTGATGTTCTCGCCGATCCTCGCGATCAGGTGACGGCGCGTCTCCTCGACAGTCATGCCGCCGGCCAACGCGAGTGCCGCCGCGCCCTCCGCAGTCGTCACGTTCGCCTGCAGCGCCGCGGCTGCGACCGAGGCTGCGAAGGACTGGAACTCCTGCTCGCGCGCGACGAAGTCCGTCTCGCAATTGACCTCGACCAGCATGGCGCTCAGGCCGTCGGCACTCTTCGCAACGACCACGGCGCCTTCGGCCGCGATGCGCGCGGCTTTCTTGTCGGCTTTCGCGAGGCCTGCCTTGCGCATGATCTCGGCGGCCGCATCCAGGTCGCCACCGGTTTCCACCAGGGCCTTCTTGCATTCCATCATGCCGGCGCCGGTGCGCTCGCGAAGCGTCTTGACCACTTCGGCGGTAATTGCCACTGTCATTCCCCGTTCTTGTCGGACTTTCTCGATCCCGGCTTGCGGCGCACGGCAGGCTTGCTGCGTCCTTCGTCCGGAATCACGCCGATGATCGCTTCGTCGACGAGCGTCTCGTCATCCGCCAGGTCCGCGGGCTCCACGGCTTCGGTCGCTATGGGTGCCGGCATTTCCGCGGCCGAGGCGGTCTCCGCCGGCGCAGCGGCGGCCGGCACGCGCGCGCGCGCAGGCGCCTTGCGCCGGACGTTCGCCGCTTTGCGCGGTCCACGCCCCGCGGACTTGCGGCGCGGCTGGCCTTCCTCGTCGAGTTCGACGAACTCATCCTCGCCCGCCGGCACGACCGGCACCGAGGACTTTCCGTCGATGATCGCCTCGGCGATGCCCGCGGCGTACAGCTGGATGGCCTTCATCGCGTCGTCATTGCCGGGGATCACATAGTCGATCTGGTCCGGCGAGCAGTTGCTGTCCACGACCGCGACGACCGGCACGCCGAGCTTGCGCGCCTCGTGGACCGCGATCTCCTCGTGGCCGACGTCGACGACGAAGAGCGCATCCGGCAGCGCATTCATGTCCTTGATCCCGCCGAGGCTGCGCAGCAGCTTGTCCAGCTCGCGCCGGAGCTTCTGGGCTTCCTTCTTGTTGCGGCGGTCGAGCGCGCCCGACGTGCGCAGCTCCTCGAGTTCGTGCAGGCGCTTGATCGACTGGCGGATCGTCTTGAAGTTCGTCAGCATGCCGCCCAGCCAGCGCTGGTTCACGTAGGGCATGCCGCATCGCGTCGCCTCCACCTGGATCGCGTCCCGCGCGCTCCGCTTGGTGCCGACGAACAGCACCTTGCCGCCATCGGCGATCACGCCCTTGATGAAGTTCGCCGCCTCGTTGTACAGGGGCAGGGTCTTCTCGAGGTTGATGATGTGGATCTTGTTGCGCTCGCCGAAGATGAATGGGGCCATCTTCGGGTTCCAGAAGCGGGTCTGGTGTCCGAAATGGACACCCGCTTCCAGCATCTGTCGCATGGACACGCTGGGCATGATTGCTCCTTGTTCGGGTTGGGCCTCCGCGAATCCGCATGCGGCAACCGGGCCCGAAGGCCTGGCACCCAGCCGCACGTGACGATTCGCGTGTGGATTTGGTTGAGAAAAAACGCCGCGCTTTATACCATCTTTGTCCCGTCGAAACAACGCGATAGGCACACAGCGCCGATGCTGATGGCACGTCAGCCCCAGGTCACCATCAAATCGCCCGCTGAGCAGCAGGCGATGCGGGTGGCTGGCCGCCTCGCCGCCGACGTCCTGGACATGATCGGTCCGCGGGTGCTTCCCGGCGTCACGACGGGCAAACTCGACCGCGCCTGCCACGACTACATCGTGGACGTCCAGAAGGCCATCCCGGCACCCTTGAATTACAAGGGTTTTCCCAAGTCGATCTGCACTTCGGTCAACCACGTCGTGTGCCATGGCATTCCGGGCGACCGGCAGCTGCGGGCGGGCGACATCGTCAATCTCGACATCACGGTCATCAAGGACGGTTTCCACGGGGATACCAGCCGCATGTTCCTGGTCGGTGACTGCTCGGTCCAGGCAAGACGGCTGTGCAGCATCGGCTTTGAATCCATGTGGGTGGGCATACGGCAGGTCGCGCCGGGCCGCCGGCTCGGCGACCTGGGCCACGCGATCCAGCAATATGTCGAGTCCCAGGGCTATTCCATCGTGCGCGAGTACTGCGGCCATGGCATCGGTCGCGTCTTCCACGAGGATCCGCAGGTGCTGCATTACGGCGAACCCGGCACCGGGCTCGAAATGGAGCCCGGCATGACTTTCACGGTCGAGCCGATGGTCAACGCCGGCAAGCGCCACGTTCGGCTGCTCGGCGACGGCTGGACCGTCGTCACCAAGGATCACTCGCTGTCCGCGCAGTGGGAACACACGCTGCTGGTGACGCCCGGTGGATTCGAGGTCCTGACGCTCGGCAGCGCCGATCGCGCGCAGAGCTGATCCATGCGCGCCGGACTCACCGAAGCAGGCGACGGCCCGGTGCCGGTCGCGGCGGGCGGCGCCGCTTCCTGGGCCTATGTCGAGGCGCTGAAGGCCCGGCTGCCGGGGGCAAGCGAACCGCTCCGCGAATTCCGGGCAGCGCTCGAGGAAGGCGACCGGGAACTGGCGCGCCGCTTTCACGCCGACGAGCCGGTGGAGACGCTGGTGCGCGACCGCGCGCTGCTCGTCGACGCGCTGCTGCTGCGCGCCTGGGAGATGTTTGCGGGCGCATCAGGCGGTGAACTCGCGCTGGTCGCGGTCGGCGGCTACGGCCGCGGCGAGCTGCTGCCCTGCTCGGACATCGACGTCATGGTGCTGCTGCCGCAGGGCGAACAGCCCGGCTGGACCGGCGCACTCGAGCGATTCCTGACCTTCCTGTGGGACATCGGCCTCGAGACCGGCCACAGCGTCCGCACGATCGACGACTGCCAGCGCGAGGCGCTCGCCGACATCAGCGTCGCGACGACGCTGATCGAGGCGCGCCTGCTCGCCGGCCCGGAGCCGCTCTTCTCAGCGATGCGCCGCGCGCTCGCGCCCGATCGCCTGTGGTCCTCGCGCGATTTCTTCGACGCCAAGGTCCGCGAGCAGGTGGAGCGCCACCATCGCTACCACGACACGGCCTACAACCTCGAGCCGAACGTCAAGCAGAGCCCCGGCGGGCTGCGCGACCTGCAGACCATCGGCTGGGTCGCCAAGCGCCATTTCGGCGCCGATACCCTGCAGGAACTCGCGAGTCACGGATTCCTGACCGCGCGGGAGCTCGCACAGCTGCAGGCTGCCCAGGCCTACCTGTGGCGGATCCGCTTCGCGCTGCACCTTGTCACGCAGCGCCGCGAGGATCGCCTGCTGTTCGACTACCAGATCCGGCTCGCGCGAATGTTCGGCTACGAGGACGCGACCTACACGCTCGCCGTCGAGCAGTTCATGCAGCGCTACTACCGCACGGCCATGTTCGTCAGCTGGCTGAATGAACTGCTGCTGCAGCATTTCCGCGAGGAGATCCTGGCCGACCGCGATGCGCCCGCCGTGGCGCTGTCCCGGCACTTCCAGGAACGCGACGAGTACCTGGAGGTGACCGGCGAGGACGTCTTCCTGCGCAATCCTTCGGCGCTGCTCGAATTGTTCCTGGTGCTCCAGCAGAACCCCGCGCTCAAGGGCGTGCGCGCCAACACGATCCGGCTGGTCACCCAGCACCTGTGGCTGATCGACGAGGAATTCCGCCAGAACCCGCGCAATCACCGGCTGTTCCTCGAGATCCTGGAGGCGCCCGCCGGCGTGACCCACGAGTTGCGGCGCATGAACCTGTATGGCGTGCTCGGTCGCTACATCCCCGCCTTCGGCCGCATCGTCGGCCGCATGCAGTACGATCTGTTCCATGCCTACACGGTGGATGCGCACACGCTGTTCGTGGTCAGCAACCTGCGGCGCTTCGCGCTCGAGCGCTACGACCACGAGTTTCCGAAGCTGGCGGAAATCTTCCGGGCCCTGCCGAAGCCCCAGCTTGCCTACCTCGCGGCGATATTCCATGACATCGCCAAGGGCCGCGGCGGCGACCATTCCGAGCTTGGCGCCGTCGATGCCGAGGCCTTCTGCCTCGAGCAGGGCCTTTCTCCCTACGACGCGCGGCTCGTCGCGTGGCTGGTGCGCCATCACCTGCTGCTGTCGGTGACTTCGCAGAAGCAGGACATTGCGGACCCGCAGGTCATCAATGCCTTCGCGCGCGAGGTCGGCGACCAGGCCCGCCTGGACTACCTGTACGCGCTGACGGTCGCGGATGTCCGCGGCACGAATCCCAAGCTGTGGAATTCCTGGAAGGCGACGCTCTTTGACGAGTTCTACGAACGGGTCAAGCGCGCCCTTCGCCGCGGCCTCGAAAGCCCGATCGACCGCGAGCAGCTGGTTGCCGAGACGCAGTCGCAGGCGCGCGAACTGCTCGCGACCGCCGGTGTCGATCCGCTGGCGATCGACCGCATCTGGTCGTCGCTGACCGATACCTACTTCCTGCGGCATTCCGCGGCGGAAATCGCATGGCACTCCAGGGAGCTCGCCGCGCGCGACCCCGCCGGCACGGGCCCGCTCGTCGCCGTGGCGGAACATCCCGGCCGCGGCGGCGCTACCGTCGTGCTCGTGTACACGCGCGGCCGCCGCCACAGCTTTGCGCGCACGACCGCGGCGCTCGACCAGATGGGGCTCAGCATCCAGGACGCGCGCATCACGCCGACGCTCGATGGCGCGAGCCTCGACAGCTACCTGGTGCTCGAGGACACCGGCATGCCGATCACCGATCGCCAGCGCATGGCAGGCATCGAGCGCCTGCTCGCCCAGGCGCTTTCCGACGGGAATGCGGCGACGCCCGCAGTGACGCGGCGCATGCCGCGCCAGGCGCGAATGTTCACGACGCCGACGCAGGTGACCTTCAGCGACGACGCCAAGAATGGGCGTACCATCCTCGAGGTCGTCGCCGGCGACCGTCCCGGTTTGCTGTCCGAGATCGGCCAGCTGCTGTGGGACCAGCGCGTCGAATTGCACGGCGCCAAGATCATGACGGTCGGCGAGCGCGCGGAGGACGTTTTCTACGTGACCGACGAGTTGAGCCGCCCGCTCGACGAGCTGCGCCGCGCGGCGCTCGCGGCGGCCCTGCAGCAGTCGCTCGGCGCCCGCGACGCAGCGGCCTGAGGTCGCCCACACATGAATGATGCCCGTGCGGTCATCGAGCAGGCCTTCGACCGGCGCGCGGGCATTTCACCGGCCAACGCGCCGCGGAAGCTCTTGAATGCACTCGACCACTGCCTTGCGCTCCTGGGAAGCGGCGAGGCGCGTGTTGCCGAGCCCGCGGACGGCGGATGGCAGGTCAACGAATGGCTGAAGAAGGCCGTGCTGCTGTACTTCCGCGCACACGACAACGCGGTGCAGGACGCCGGCGCGCTGCGCTTCTACGACAAGCTGCCGCTCAAGTACGCCGCGTATGACGCGGACCGCTTCCGCGCCGAGGGCGTTCGCGTCGTGCCGGGCGCCATCGTGCGAGCGGGTGCCCATGTCGCCGCCGATGCCGTCCTGATGCCCTGCTTCGTCAATGTCGGTGCGCATGTCGGCCCGGGCACGATGGTGGACAGCTGGGCGACGGTCGGCTCCTGCGCGCAGGTCGGCCGCAATGTTCACCTTTCCGGCGGGGTCGGCATCGGTGGCGTCCTGGAGCCGCTACAGGCCACTCCCACAATCATCGAGGACGACTGCTTCATCGGCGCCCGCTCCGAAGTCGTCGAGGGCGTGATCGTCGAACGCGGCTCCGTGCTCTCGATGGGTGTCTTCATTGGCGCCAGTACGCGCATCTACGACCGAGAAACCCGGACCACCTCCTACGGTCGAGTACCGGCGGGCTCCGTCGTCGTCCCTGGCAACCTGCCCGCCGCCGACGGAACGCACTCGCTCTACTGCGTAGTCATCGTCAAGAAAGTCGACGCGCAGACTCGCGCCAAGACTTCCATCAACGACCTGCTACGAATGTGAGGCGCTCCGCGCGGGCCGGCGGAGCGCGACTCGCGAGTGAGCGAATGTCCGGTCTTCTGAGCGAACGAGCGATGTCGCGCCCAGCCAGGCCCGCGCTCGGGCTCTCTTCCTATCCGAACCGCCCGGTGATGTAGTCTTCCGTGAGCCGGTGTTTCGGATTCGTGAAGATCATGTCGGTCGAGCCGACTTCGATCAGGTCACCGAGGTGGAAATAGGCGGTGCGCTGCGACACGCGCGCCGCCTGCTGCATCGAGTGCGTCACGATGCAGATCGCGTAGTTCTGCCTGAGCTCATCGATCAGGTCTTCGATCCTCGCCGTCGCGATCGGATCGAGCGCGGAACAGGGTTCGTCCATCAGGATCACCTCCGGGCCGACCGCGATGGTCCGCGCGATGCAGAGGCGCTGCTGCTGGCCGCCCGACAGCGCCGTGCCGGCCTGGTGCAGGCGGTCCTTGACCTCCTCCCAGAGCCCGGCGCGCTGCAGGCTGGTCTGGACGATCTCGTCGAGTTCGGTGCGGTCAGCGGCGAGCCCGTGGATGCGCGGGCCGTAAGCGACATTTTCGTAGACCGACTTCGGGAATGGATTCGGCTTCTGGAAGACCATGCCGACGCGGGCGCGCAATTGAACCACGTCTTGCCGCTTGTCGTAAATGTCCTGCCCGTCGAGAGTGATTTCACCGGTCACGACCGCCGACGGGATCGTGTCATTCAGCCGGTTCAGGCAGCGCAGCAAGGTGCTCTTGCCGCAGCCCGAAGGCCCGATCATCGCGATCACCTCGTTGTGGCCGACGTCGAGACTCACGTCGCGGATCGCATGCTTGTCGCCGTAGTGAACGTTGACCTGGCGGCAGGTCATTACCGGATTCGGGACGGTCACGTCGCCAACCGTGCGCCGTGCCGTCGGCTCGCTGCCTCCGGCCGCGGCCGTGGCGGTCGCGAGTGCGGCACTGCGGCTCTGCGTTTGCGATTCGACTGCCATGCCGGATACTCCAGTGTCCATGGCGCTCACCAGCGCCGCTCGAATTTCTGCCGCAGGATCACAGCCGCCGCATTCATGACCAGCAGGAAGACGAGCAGCACCATGATAGCGCCGGAGGTGCGCTCGAGAAATGCGCGCTCAGGGCTGTCCGCCCACAGGAACACCTGGACCGGCAGCACGGTGGCCGGATCGGTCAGGCTGTGCGGGATGTCGGCGATGAACGCGACCATGCCGATCATCAAGAGCGGAGCCGATTCGCCGAGCGCACGCGCCATGCCGATGATCGCGCCGGTGAGCATTCCCGGCATCGCGAGCGGCAATACATGGTGTACGACGACCTGCACCTGCGACGCGCCCATGCCGAGCGCGGCCTCGCGTATCGACGGCGGCACAGCCTTGATCGCCGCGCGGCTCGCGATGATGATCGTCGGCAGCGTCATCAGCGTCAGCACCAGGCCGCCGACCAGCGGCGCCGATCGCGGAACGCCGAAGAACTGGATGAACACGGCGAGGCCCAGCAGGCCGAACACGATGGAGGGCACGGCGGCCAGGTTGTTGATGTTGACCTCGATCAGGTCGGTAAAGCGGTTGGCCGGCGCGAATTCCTCGAGATAGACGGCTGCAGCGACGCCGATCGGGAATGACAGTAACAGCGTGACCGCGAGCGTCAGGAACGAGCCGACCACGGCCCCCAGCACGCCCGCCTGCTCCGGCTCGCGCGAATCACCCGCCGTGAAGAACACGCGGTTGAATCGCCGCTCCACGCGGCCCTCGGCGGTCAGCGTGTCGAGCCAGCCGAGCTCCTGATCCGAAACCACGCGCTGTTCTTCGGGCAATGCCCGGTCGATCTTGCCCTTGACGATCTGGTCGATGTCGTCGGATGTCATCAGCCAGAGCTCTCGGCTCTTTCCGATCAGGCCGGGATCGTCGAGCACGAGATCGCGGAGTTCGAACTCGGCGCCGCCGCTCACGATGCCATAGAGCTTGCGGAGGTTGGACCGCCCCTCGACTTGCGGAAATATCTGGCGCAGCGCCTGCTTCACCAAGCCGGCGTAGTCTCCAGAGCGCAGCGATTCGGGCTTTCTCTGGCCTTCTGGATCAATCAGTTGCGGGTCGAATGTGATGTTGATCCTGACATAGGTCTGGACGAATGCCGTGTAGCCGGTGCTGATGATCGACAGGAACAGGAAGCCGACGAACACGAGTCCCGACAACGCCGCAGCCAGACCATAAACCCGGAAGCGCCGCTCGGCGCGATACCGCCGGCGCAGCCCCCGCTCGACAAGATCGCGCACCTTCGTCTGCGATTGCGGACTCCGCAGCGCGTCCGGCTTATTCATATTGCTCCCGATAGCGGCGCACGACATGCAGCGCGATCACATTGAGGAGCAGGGTCACCAGGAACAGCACCAGTCCGAGCGCGAAGGCGGCGAGTGTCTTCGGGCTGTCGAATTCCTGGTCGCCGACCAGCAGCGTCACGATCTGCACCGTTACGGTCGTGACGGCCTCGAGCGGATTGGCGGTCAGGTTCGCCGAAAGCCCGGCAGCCATCACCACGATCATCGTTTCGCCGATTGCGCGCGACACGGCCAGCAGCACGCCGCCGACGATGCCGGGCAGTGCCGCAGTCAGCACGACCTTGCGGATGGTTTCCGAACGCGTGGCGCCGAGCCCGTAGGAACCGTCGCGCAAGGACTGCGGAACGGCCGTGATCATGTCGTCGGCAAGCGAGGATACGAACGGGATGATCATGATACCCATCACGAGGCCGGCGGCCAGCGCACTCTCGGACGCCACGTTGAGACCAAGACTTTCACCGGCCCCGCGCAGTAATGGCGCGACGGTCAATGCGGCGAAAAAGCCGTAGACAACGGTCGGAATGCCGGCAAGGACTTCGAGCACCGGTTTGGTGAACGCACGAAATCCGCGGCTCGCATACTCGGCCAGGTAGATCGCGGAAAACAGGCCGACCGGAACGGCGATCGCCATCGCGATGAATGAAATCAGGAGCGTCCCGGCGAACAGCGGCACGGCACCGAAGGCACCGGAGGAGCCCACCTGGTCGGCCCGGATCGCCATTTGCGGGCTCCACTGCGTGCCAAACACGAACTCTGTCAGCGGTACGAGCCGAAAGAACTGCAGCGATTCGTAGAGCACCGACAGCACGATGCCGACGGTCGTCATGATCGCGATCAGGGAGCAGGCCAGGAGCGCCGCCCGGACAATCTGCTCGACACTATTGCGCGCCCTGAGCGCAGGCGAGATCCGCGCGATCGTGATCCAGCCGCCGGCCAGGGCAACGCATAGCGCCAGCACCGCAGCGCCGATCCGGCTCAATCCGTCGAGCCTCTTCCAGAGTTGTGCGGCCGCGGCGACTTCGGGTTTGACGGAGTCCGCTGCCACGTTTCCTGCGACGACATTGCGCACGTCGTTCAGCACCAGCGACAATTCGCCTGGTGCCATTTCCTGCACGGTGCCGCTCATCGACTGCGTGACCTGGCTGGCAATGATCCGGTCGTCCAGCGCCTGCCAGCCCAGCACGACGATCAGCGCCGGGAGGCCGCACCAGATGGCCGTCAGCATGCCGTAGTAGGACGGCAATGAATGCAGCTTGCGCGCGCCGCGTGGCCCGCCGGCGACTCGCAGCGAGCGAGCGCGCCCGAGCTGATAGGCAATGGCCGTCAGCACCAGCAGCGCCAGAATCAACGTAGAGGTCTGCATCCGCATCCCCGCGAGCCGGCGACGGCAAGCGCCGCCCTGCCCGATGACGGCAACCGGGCCTTTCTACGCCCCCTTTGTTACCGAATTGTGGCACATGGAGGCTTGCTGCGACGCGGACGCGCCCGTATAAAGGGCCGCGCCCGGGCGGCCTGCGGCGAGGAGTTCGCGAACGATGACATCGACCCTGGACCTGGCCCGGCAGTTGGTCTCCCGTCCGTCGGTGAGCCCCGCCGACGGGGGATGCCAAGAGCTCCTGATCGCGCGGCTCGAGCCGCTGGGGTTCAATGTCGAGCGCTTGCGGTTCGGGAACGTGGACAATTTCTGGGCCCTGCGCGAGGGCGGCCCCGGGCCGGTGCTCTGCTTCGCCGGCCATACCGATGTCGTACCGGCCGGGCCGCTGGAACATTGGCATTCCGATCCGTTCGAGCCGGTGATCCGCGACGGCCAGCTGTTCGGCCGCGGCGCCGCGGACATGAAGAGCGGGATCGCGGCGATGGTGACGGCGGCCGAGGAATTCATTGCGACGCAGCCGCAGTTCAAGGGCGCCATCGCCTTCCTGGTCACGAGCGACGAGGAAGGACCGTCCGTGGACGGCACGCGCCGCGTCGTCGAGCTGCTTGCGAGCCGCGGCCAGCGCATCGATTTCTGCATCGTCGGCGAACCATCGAGCCAGAAATTCTTCGGAGATACGATCCGGATCGGCCGGCGCGGGTCGCTGTCAGGAAAGCTGACCGTCCATGGAAAGCAGGGCCACGTCGCCTATCCGGATCTCGCCGACAATCCGATACACCGGGTCGCGCCGGCGATCGCGGATCTGGCAGCGCGGACCTGGGACCAAGGTAGCGAGCATTTCCCGCCGACGACCTTCCAGGTCAGCAATCTGAACGCGGGCACGGGGGCATCGAACGTCATCCCGGGTGAGCTGCATGCACGGTTCAATTTACGCTGGTCGCCGGTCCAGACGCTGGATGGGCTCAAGGCGGGCGTTGCGGAGGTCCTCGACCGTCACCGCCTGCGCTACACGCTCGAGTGGTCTGCTGCGGATCTGCCCTACTACAGCCCGCCGCGCAGGCTCGCGCCGATCGCTCAGGCCGTCGTCCGGGAAATTGCCGGGCGCACACCGGAAATGTCCACCGGCGGCGGAACCTCGGACGGGCGGTTCTTCGCGCCAATGGGTGCTGAAATCATCGAGCTCGGTGTCTGTAACCGGACAATCCACATGGTCGATGAATGCTGCAGCGTCGAGGATGTCGACCTGCTGCACCGGACCTACGTGGCCGTGCTCAAGCGGGTGTTCGCCGCAGGTTGATCCAGACACCGCCGGCCGTCACGACCAGCGCGAAAACGAACACCCAGCCCGGCATCGACAGCCCGAGGACCGTGAAGTCCACCTTCGCGCATTCGCCGCCTGCCTTGAAGACCTTCAGGATCACTTCCGTCACCGGGAACAGCTCGAGCATGAATTTCAGGTCCGCGCCGCAGGACGCTATCGAACCCGGCGGCTGCATCTGGATCCAGACGTGGCGGCCGGCCGTGATCATCGTCGCGATGCCCGTGATCCCGATCAGCGCCGCGTTGATCGCGCCGCCCAGCCTGCCGCGCGAAGTGAGGGCCGCCAGCAGGAATGCGACTCCCATCGCGGCGACAGTCACGCGCTGGAAGATGCACAGGTGGCAGGGTTGGAATTCCAGCACGTATTGCGTGTAGAAAGCAGCGGCGAGTGCCAGCGCGCAGGCGGCGAGACCGAGCGAGTTCGCGGCGCGCCGCGACGGAATCCTCAACCCTGGCGCTCCAGGGCGGAATCGCGAACCTGCCGCTCGGCGTCGTCCAGCGACAGGTGACGGATATCCTTGCCATAGACCATGTAGACGGTGTATTCGCAGATGTTCTTGGCGTGGTCGCCGATCCGCTCCAGCGCGCGAACCACCCACATGATCTCGAGCGCGCGCCGGATCGTGCGCGGGTCCTGCATCATGAAGGTGATGTTCTGGCGCTGGATCGCCTCGTATTCCTCATCGACCTTCCTGTCCCGGCGCGCGACCTCGAAAGCCTCGTCCGCATCCAGGCGCGCGAAGGAATGCAGTGAATCGTGGACCATCTCCGTGACCAGCCGGCCGAGGTGCCGGACTTCGCGATAATGATCCGCCGGCTTTTCCATCGAGGCGAGCTTGGCGGCGATGAACCCGACCTTTTCGACCTCGTCGCCGATGCGTTCGAGATCCGTGATGGTCTTGATGATCGCGACCATGACGCGCAGGTCCGACGCGGTCGGCTGGCGGGTCGCGATGATCCGGCCGCACTCCTCGTCGATCTCGACTTCCATCTGGTTGACTTTGTAGTCGTCGCGCGCGATCTGCTCGCCGAGCTCGCTGTCGCCCTCGACCAGCGCGAGAACGGCCTGCTGCAGCTGCTGCTCGACGAAGCCGCCCATCTGCATGACGCGCGTGCGCACGCGCTCCATGTCCTCGTTGAAGCGCCGCGATATGTGCTGGCCCAGGTCAGCCGGTTCCATGCCCCGCACCCCCGATCGGCCGAGCCGATTCTCGTCCATCATATCGCAGCGCTGCCGCGATCAGAACTTGTAATTGAGGTCGACCTGCAGGCGCTTGTAGTCGAGCTCGTTGGGCTGGTCGAAATTGCGCTTGTTGAGGAAATACTGCGCGTTCAACGTCCACCCCGCGGCGAGTCCGTATCCGAAGCGGAACTGCTGGCCGCTTCCCTGCGTCGCGCCCCCGGCGAAGTCTGAGTCTGTCAGCGCGCCGAAGAGCGAGTCCTTCTCGATTTCCTGGTGCAGGATGCCGAACTCGAACTTGCCCGGATCCGCCTTGCCGAGCAGGAATCCCAGGCTGTAGGCGGTGTTCAGGTC
>Ga0326726_10000853_pt1 | contig 27871 bp, 22 predicted proteins | sample MHFenrmetagenome_2_FD_207603 | JGI IMG/M metagenome (GOLD analysis project Ga0326726, IMG submission 207603) | Lab enriched peat soil microbial communities from Michigan Hollow, Ithaca, NY, United States - MHF15MN | ecosystem: Environmental > Terrestrial > Soil > Wetlands > Peat | place: USA... | reverse complement strand
GAAGTTTAAGGAATTCGGCTGTCAGGAAGCGTACCTCATGCCAATGACTGTCGCCGAAGGGGTCAACACCTCTAGCGGCATTGCTGTTGGTGTCGTGAAGGGGAGGACGAACAGGATCATCGTCATCGGCGGTCACATCGATTCTGCGGGGCCCGAAATCCCCGGTGCGAACGATGATGGTTCCGGTGCTGCCACCGTGCTGGAGCTGGCCCGCGTCCTTGCCAAAGAAGATCACGCGTCGACGCTCGTGTTTTGTTGCTGGGGAGGTGAGGAGGAGGGTTTGCGGGGCTCGGAACATTTCGTTGCGAATTTTCCGCAACTCGATGACGTCTCCCTGATGCTGCAGGTGGACATGGCAGACGGGGCAGGAACGCTGGAGGCAGACCCTGACGCCGAGAAGGAAGTTAGTGCCCCGCGCTGGCTCGTAGAGACAGCATTTTCCATTTTTTACGATGACCTGCATGCCGAGGGTCTCGTGTACCCCTCTCAGTCGGCTACGCTGAACTCCATCAGCGGCAATACCGGCTCGGATCACCAGCCGTTTCTGGAAAAAGGGATTCCGGCAATCGACTTCACGTCAGATGTCAACTACCCTATCCACACGCCGCTTGACAACTGGCAGAATTTTACACCGACCGGCCTCAAGCGCTCCGGCGATCTCGTCTATGAATTGGCTGAGCATTTTGATGACGGCGTACCCTCGCGTGAAACGGAGAAATACTGGCTGGTGATCATCGGCCACACGCCCGTGTTTTTCTCGCATACGGTTCTCCGCATCTTTGCGGGCGCGGCGCTCGTCCTGGGTTTGATCATGCTCATCTTTGTGCGCCGCCGCAGGTCGCCGGTACCGGTAAAGTGGTCATCGTTCAAGCTGGCGCTGTGGACGCTGATGACCCTTCTTCTGATGTGGTTTTCGTGGGACGTGATTGGTTTGATGAGGGGGATGCGCTGGCCCTGGGTGAACAATGTCAGCGAGTTTATGCTGCTGTGGATACCCGTCGGACTTCTCGGCATGTGGCTTGCCCTCCGCTGGACAAAGAGATTTCGTCTGACGACCGATCCGTACGGGTTCTATTTGCGCGCCTTCATCATTCTGGTCGCATATCTTATTCTTCTTTCATTTGTGAGTGCGGAACTCGCGCTGTACCCTGCGCTTTCACTCGTCCTCCTTGCCGTTGCGATGACGTTCCGACAACCTGTACTCAAAGCGATTTGCTTCCTGCTTCTCCCGGTGCCGATGTTACGCCTTGTTTTCCTCGAACAGCTCGGCCTGCTGCAGAGAGTGCTGTCCCAGAGCGTTGATGACAGGTTTGCTTTTGCGCTCGGCTACAATCTTTTTGCCATAGCGGTTTTGTTCCTCAGTGCACTTCCGCTCGTGTACTCATTCGCTGCCATCTACCGGGACGCGCATGCCGATCTGTTCTGGCTGAAACGGTTCCGGACCACGCCGGGTCTGGTTCTGACATCGGCTGCAATCCTCGGCCTGGTGATTTTTCTCCTGGGTCGCCCGGTGTACGATGCAAAATGGCAGCCCGCAATACGCATCCAGAATATTTACACGCTCGGAGCGGACAGCGGGCTGGTCAGAGTAAACGGAAGCGAGTATCTTGAATCGCTGCAGGCTCGATATGATGGTCGTGACACGACGTTCAGCGAACGGAAGGTGGAACTCACGCTGAAAACTGCCCGGCCGGCAACCGTGTCCTGGCTTTCACTTCGAAGCGACGTGAATTCTGGGGAAAGCTCGGGCGATTCTCTTAAAGTATTCACTCGCAGACTCGAGCTCCATTCGATTCTGCGCCCGCTCAGCGTGAACATCACGTACAGCAGCAACCTTCCCTTCACGGCGACGTCTCCGTGGGCTACGGGTGGGAGGAGGCGAATGACGGCGGAGTCAGATCGTCTCAAGATGTTTTCCTGGTACGCATTCCCCGACACCAACCTTGTCATCCCCGTGACGTTCACTGTCAGGGACACCCAGCAGGTGCGGGAAAGCATCGAGGTGACCTACGATTCACTTGCATATCCGGTTACCCTCCGAAAAGAAAACGTTTATATCCAACCGCGGACCGTCGTGAATTCGCACGAGTCGTTCGGTGTGCCGGGCAAGAATAGTGTTGCGGGAATTTGATGGGGGAACACGTACTCGAAATTCGCGATCTCGTCAAACGCTACGGTGAGCTAACGGCTGTGCGTGGCGTCAGCCTCGATGTTGAAAAGCAAGAAATCTTCGGCATCCTCGGTCCCAACGGTGCAGGCAAGACCACGACCCTTGAATGCATTGAAACTCTGCGCAACATCGACGGCGGGAGCGTCAGGTTGAACGGCCTGGATGTAGCCAGCAAACCGCAGGAAGTCAAACGCATCATCGGCGTACAGCTCCAGTCGTCTGCCTTCTTTGACAAACTGACCCTCACGGAGCTCCTGGAACTCTTCGGAACGATGTACGGCAGAACCGTTGATGCGCACAAGCTTCTGAATGAAGTGGAACTGGCGGACAAAGCCAGGTCGCAAGTTGGACAGCTGTCAGGCGGGCAAAAGCAGCGTTTTTCGATTGCGGCAGCCCTTGTGAACGACCCGGTTGTGCTCTTTCTTGATGAACCGACCACGGGGCTCGATCCTCAGGCGCGCCGGCACCTCTGGGGTGTCATCAAGCGGATCAGGTCCGAAGGAAAGACAATTGTCCTGACGACGCACTACATGGATGAGGCCGAAGAGCTGTGCGATCGGGTGGCGATCATGGACGAAGGCCGCATCATCGCTCTCGCGCCGCCGCACAAGATGATCGATGACCTCTTGGCCCGGGGATTCAAGAAAGGCAGAGTCGAACGGCTTGCGAACCTCGAGGACGTCTTTCTTCAACTGACAGGCCATACCCTTCGGGATGACTAGAGTGTGGATCTGGAACCGTATTCATTAAAAAGGTGCCGGAGGAAGATTTCATGAAGGTGAAGTGGGCGCTTGTCCTTGCTTCATTTAAGATGTTTTACCGGCAGCGGGAGGCGATCCTGTGGTCGATTCTCTTCCCACTTTTCATTGTCGTTCTTTTCGGATTTGTCAGGTTCAACGGCATCGGCAAACTCCACGTGGGCATAGTCAATGAAGCCGGTCCCCCAGGGCAGCGATTCATTGAGCGTCTCCATTCCGTCCAGACCTTTGATCTGATCGAAGGAAACCGCGATGTGGAGTTTTCAGAGCTTACCAAGGGGGAACGTGACCTGGTGCTCGTTATCCCGGATGGGTTTAATGCCGCAACGGGCGGATCGCTGGCACTGTACGGCGACGTGGAAGCCAAGCCCCAGCAGGCTCAGCTCGGAGCCCTCGTGCTCCAGAGGGTGCTCGATGAAACCACGCTTGCGGCTCTTCCCTCGGTGCCAAGGGTGATCGTGAAGACCGAGGCGGTGAAATCCCGCAATCTCACATACATGGATTTTCTCCTGCCCGGGGTTCTCGCGATGTCGATTATGCAGTCGGGGATCTTTGGTGTTGCCTTCAGCTTTGTTTCGCTGAAGAAGCGGGGAATTCTCCGGCGCCTGTGGGTGACACCGATCAATCCGAATGATTTCATTGTTGCACAGATGACGATGCGTCTGGCGGTGGTGATGTTTCAGACGACAATCATGATTGGGGTCGGATTGTTGTTCCTGAATCTCCATTTCATCGGAAACATCGCGGTCATCTACCTTCTCGGAATCATTGGAGCGATTGTGTTCCTCGGTTTCGGCCTTGCGCTCGCGGGGTTCTCAAAATCGGAGGATCAGGTGGCGCCGATCGCCAACATCATCAGTCTTCCGATGATGGCGCTCTCCGGCATTTTCTTCAGCCGCGCGAGCCTTCCCGGATTTGTGCGGACAATTACAGATGCCTTTCCTCTGACATATCTTGCCGACGGCATCCGCAGTGTTGCCATTGACGGGGCCTCAGTCGCACAGGTCATGCCGCAGTTTGTCGGGCTCGGAGTCTGGATGATCATCTCCGTATTCATTGCGGTGAAACTCTTCCGCTGGGAATAGACCGCCGGCAGCGAGGAGCGATCCTCCCCTGTGCGAATTTCTTGACATTCCTGCGCGATCTGCGTATATTAAGCGCACTGATTTTCTCGATGAAATCGGAGTGAGTTTGTCCCCCCGCGTATTCTTCTCATCCCGCTTCCCAACGGAGATCCTTCCCGATGCTCACTGAATTCGGGCGAGTGCTCATCTTTCTGATCGTCGGGGGTGTTTTCGTGGCGGGTGGCATGATTTTCGCCTGGCTGCTCCGCCCGAACCGCCCGTATGCAAGCAAACTCACCACCTATGAATGCGGCGAATCTCCTGTCGGCGATACCCGCGTCCGCTTTAACATCCGCTTTTATGTCGTTGCCCTCATCTTCCTGATTTTCGATGTCGAAGTGGTCTTCCTCTTCCCCTGGGCCCTGGTGTACAAAGACCTCGGATGGATGGCGTTCGTGGAAATGCTTGTGTTTCTTGCCATCCTCCTTGTCGGGTATGCATATGTGTGGCGAAAAGGAGATCTGGACTGGGACAAACCTGCGCCAAAGATCCCGCGTTATGAGAAGGGGGTCGGTGTTCGCGAAACGCATTTGACGGAGGAAGAGATCGTCGTCTGACGGTGCACGCATGGGACTTCTTGATCAGAAATTCGAAAACAGCAACATCATCATCACATCGATGGACAACATCCTCAACTGGGCGAGACTGTCGTCCATTTGGGGGATGCAGTTCGGTCTGGCCTGTTGTGCGATTGAGATGATGGCGACCGGTGCGTCGCACTACGACCTGGACCGGTTCGGAACTTTCTTCCGCGGGACCCCCCGCCAGTCGGACGTAATGATCGTTGCGGGAACGGTCACCCTCAAGATGGCTTCGCGCATCAAGACGTTGTATGACCAGATGTCCGAACCCCGCTATGTCCTCTCAATGGGGAGCTGCTCCAATTGCGGAGGCCCGTACTGGGAACACGGCTATCACGTGCTGAAAGGTGTCGACCGGGTGATTCCCGTTGATGTGTATGTTCCCGGCTGCCCTCCGCGGCCGGAAGCGCTGATGGAAGGCCTGCTGAAACTACAAGAGAAGATTCGCCACGAAAGCCTTGCCAAGAAGAAATCAGCCTGACCGCGCCGTGTATATTCCCCCTGAACTCTCCTCTCGCGCCCAATGACCCCCCAGGAACTCTGCGACACGCTCAAGACCACCTTCGGCGATTCAATTCTGGAGATAAAAACTGACGCAATGCCCGACCCGATTGTCAAAGTTGCGGCGGAGCGCATGAAGGATGTCGCGCTGTTCCTCCGCGATGACGAACGGACCCTTTTCGATGTCCTGATGTGCCTCTCGGGAATGGATTATACCGGGGGAAAGCTCGGGGTTGTTTATCATCTCCATTCGATGAAGTGGAATCACAAGATCGTCATCAAAGTTGAGGTCCCGGCGGAAAATCCGCACGTCCCGTCTGTCGAGTCTGTCTGGAAGACTGCGAACTGGCACGAGCGCGAAGCTTACGACATGATCGGCGTGATTTTTAACGGTCATCCTGACCTGCGACGGATGCTTTTACCCGAAGATTGGGTCGGGCATCCGCTTCGCAAAGACTATCAGGTGCAGGAGTTTTACAACGGCATGAAGGTGCCTTACTGATGCAGGAAACGATGACATCGCCGGCAGGTGTCCCCGGGTTCGGCAGAGCGCTGAAGACTGAGGAGATGGTGCTCAATATGGGACCCCAGCACCCCTCCACGCACGGTGTTCTTCGTCTGGAGGTCGTTGTTGATGGGGAGATCGTTGTGGATGTCGTCCCGCACATCGGCTATCTCCATCGTTGCTTTGAGAAACACTGCGAGCATATGACGAATTATCAGCAGGTGATTCCATATGCCGATCGCATGGATTACGTCGCAGCGATGAGCAACGAGTTAGGTTACGTGGTTGCGGCAGAACGAATGTTGAAGATCAAGGTCCCGGAACGCGTGGAGTATATCCGGGTTATTATGGCGGAATTCTCGCGCATTGTCAGCCACCTGATCGCCATCGGGACCTACGGGATGGACATCGGTGCGTTCACCCCGTTCCTCTATTGTATGCGGGACCGTGAGCGCGTGCTTGACATTTTCGAGCAAACCTGCGGGGCCCGCCTCCTCTATAACTATATGTGGATCGGTGGCCTTTCCCACGACGTGTCCCCCGATTTTGCCGACAAGGTGAAAAGCTTCTGCAAGTATTTCCGCCCCACGATCAAGGAACTGAACGACCTTCTCTCGTACAACAAGATTTTCATTCGTCGGACCGCAAACGTCGGAGTCCTCCCCCGCGAGGTGGCTCTGAATTATGCGGTCAGTGGACCCGTGCTTCGCGGTTCGGGAGTGAAGTGGGACCTTCGGAAGAACGACTCCTATTCCGTTTACGACAAGCTCGATTTTGAAATCCCGATCGGAGCGGGGAAGAAAGGGACTGTCGGGGATTGCTGGGACAGATACATGGTTCGCATTCACGAGATGGAGCAGAGCGTAAACATTATTGAGCAGGCGGTTGACAAGCTTCCCACCGGAGATGTCCAGGCGGCGCTGCCCAAGCGCATCCGCCCCGATGCAGGTGAGACCTATGCCCGGACAGAGACGCCGAAGGGCGAGCTGGGGTACTACATTGTCTCAGATGGCTCCGCCACCCCTTTCCGGATCAAAGTGAAATCTCCATGCTTCGTTAACCTTTCCGCTCTCCCCGCGATTTCGCGCGGCGCGATGATCGCGGACCTCGTGGCAATCCTTGGCAGCATCGATATTGTCCTCGGCGAGGTGGACAGATGAAAGAGTTCCTGGTCAGCCTCCTGCAGAACGAGATTCTGGTCTACAGCATCATGGCCCTGGTCCCGCTTGTGTGGGTGATTCCTTTCGCACTCTTCGCGGTCTGGTGGGAGAGGAAAATCTCGGCCCATATGCAGGACCGGCTGGGGCCGATGCGCACGGGAGGCTGGCACGGGTGGTCGCAGACTATTGCCGACATCCTTAAGCTCATACAGAAAGAAGACATTATTCCGACGGCGGCCGATAAGAAGCTTTTTATGCTGGCGCCATATGTCGTCTTTACCGGATCGTATGCGGCGTACGCGGCGATTCCTTTCAGCGCTGCCTATGTCGGGAGCGAGATCAACATCGGCCTTTTTTATATCATCGCCATTTCTTCACTCGTTGTGATTGGTCTGCTGATGGCGGGTTGGGCCTCTAACAACAAATGGTCTCTGTTCGGCGCCATGCGTTCTGCCGCGCAGGTTATCAGCTACGAGATCCCTGTTGCGCTTGCGCTGCTGGCGGTGGTCATGGTTGCGGGGACGTTCGACCTGCATCAGATCAACCAGGCGCAGGAGGGAGGCATCCTGCATTGGTACATTTTCCGGAACCCGTTCCTCCTGCCGGCGTTCGTCATTTATTTTGTGGCGTCTCTTGCCGAGACAAATCGCACACCCTTCGACATTCCAGAGGCTGAATCGGAGCTGGTCGGCGGTTATCATACGGAGTACGGCGGGATGCGGTTTGCAATCCTCTTCCTTTCGGAATACGCAAACATGTTTGCGGTCTCCTCGATTGCAGCGACGTTGTTCTTCGGTGGCTGGACGAGCCCGTTCGGAGAAGCCCTCTCGGGGCCATGGTGGGGCTTATTCTGGTTTCTCGGGAAGGGGATGGCGTTCATTTTTGTGCAGATGTGGTTGCGCTGGACGCTTCCGCGCCTCCGGGTAGACCAGCTTATGTATGTCGGTTGGAAAGTTTTGATACCGTTCGCCTTTGTCGTAGTGCTCGGTGTAGGCTTCTGGGTCATGGTCATCGGCTGAGAGAGGGATTTCATGGGCAGGTACTTCAGGGATGTCTGGGAAGGTATCGTCACCGTTCTCATCGGTATGAAGGTGACCTGGAGGCATCTGTTCACGCCCGCAGTGACCATTCAGTATCCCGACGTGAAGTTGAAGCTCCCGGAACGTGCCCGCAATCGCCTCTATGTCAACATGGACGATTGCATCGGCTGCGACCAGTGTGCGATGGCGTGTCCCGTCGATTGCATTACCATCGAAACCATCAAGTCCACGCCCGATGTTGACCTTGGGCTGACGTCGGTAGGTACCAAGAAGAGGCTGTACGTTCCGGTCTTCGACATCGACATCGCAAAGTGCTGCTACTGCGCGCTGTGTGTGTACCCCTGCCCGACTGAATGCATCAAAATGACCGATGTGTACGAGTTTTCGGAGTATAACCGGGAAAACTTGATTTACAATTTTGCCACGATGACGGCGGCAGAGGCAGAGCAGGCGAAGGCGCGGCTTGCGGCCTATGACAAAGAGCAGGCTGCCAAGAAAGCCGCGGCCGCGGCGGCTGCGGCGGCAGTGAAGCCAGCACCCACTCCCGCACCTTCACCGAATCCCGACAGCAAGACCTGAGCCCTCATGCAACTCTTTTCGGTCCTCTTCTTCATTTTTGGATTCATCACGGTGGCCTCCGCATTCCTCGTTGTCTTCTCGAGGAATATCGTCTATTCCGCCTTCTCGCTGCTGTTCACCTTTTTCGGCGTTGCGGGACTGTATGTTTTGTTGCAGGCGGATTTCCTTGCTGTGACGCAGGTGTTGATTTACGTCGGGGGTATTCTGGTTCTGCTCCTGTTCGGTGTGATGCTGACAAATAAAGTGATCAGCGTCGATATCAAAACCGGAACGATGCAGACCATTCCGGCGCTTGTGCTGGTTGCGGTCATTGCGGGGTCACTTGCAGGCGTCTTCTATTCGATGTGGCGGGGAACCGCAACACCCCCTGAGGGCATGGTGTCCACGACAAAACCCATCGGTGAGCTGCTGATGACGTCGTATCTGCTCCCGTTTGAGATTGCCTCCGTCATTCTTCTCGTTGCGCTTGTCGGGGCCGCCATGATGGCACGGCGTACGAGGAAAGTCTGATCGAACATCGTTCAACGATGGATGGTCTTATGTCATTTCTTTACGATTTTCTCGCCTGGCTCCCGAATGTTCAGCTGGCGCATTTTCTAATCGTCAGTGGGATACTTTTTTCCCTCGGCATCTATGGGATTGTCACCCGTAAGAATGCCGTGATGGTGCTGATGGGGATTGAGCTGGTCCTCAACGCTGCCAACATCAATTTTGTCGCGTTCGCGCGCTACAGTGCGCTCAACCTCGACGGTCAGATGGCTGCTGTGTTTGTCATCATTCTCGCGGCTGCGGAGGCCGCCATTGCGCTTGCGATCGTCCTGAACATCTACCACAGGTTCCAGACGGTCAATATCGACGAAGTGAGTTCACTCAAAGAATAGGCTCATGTCCCCGGACACGCTGCTCACATACGCGGTCGTTCTTCTCCTCCTGCCGATTCTGGCATTCGCCGTGATGATGTTTTTCGGCAAGAAGCTGCCGCGGCAGGGAGACTGGTTGTCAATTGCCGCGATCAGCGTCTCGCTGGTTCTTGCATGCGTGGTACTGGTCGGGAAGCTTGCCGGATTCGAAAAGGAGACGCTGTCGTTCAATTTCACCTGGGTCGATCTTCACAATGTCCCGGGAATTGGAAGACTGCCTATCGTGCTCGGGATGGCGATTGACAATCTCACCGCGATCATGCTGGTGGTTGTCACGTTGATCAGCGCGCTCGTTCATTATTACTCAGTCGGCTACATGCATGGTGACGTCAGGTACTCCCGCTACTTCGGGTATCTGGGACTCTTCTCCTTCTCCATGCTCCTGATCGTACTGGCGAACAATCTCTTCCTTCTCTATGTGGGATGGGAACTCGTCGGAATCAGCTCATATCTGCTGATCGGACACTGGTATGAGAAGAAAAGCGCGTCCGATGCGGCGATAAAAGCGTTTATCGTGAACCGGATCGGCGATCTTGGGTTTTTGATCGGCATCGCCGTGATGTTCATGACGTTCCACACCTTCGGGCTCTCAGAGATCGCCGGGGGGATCAAGGCGGGCCGGCTTCCTATGGGGAGTGAGGGCTGGTTGACCCTTGCCGGTGTGCTTCTGTTCTGCGGGGCGATAGGGAAGTCCGCCCAGTTTCCGCTGCATGTCTGGCTGCCGGATGCGATGGAAGGTCCTACGCCGGTCAGTGCCCTCATCCACGCCGCAACGATGGTCGCCGCCGGCGTGTACCTCGTCGGCAGGCTCTTTCCCCTCTTTACGGCACAGGCCCTGCTCGTCATTGCGTATATCGGCGCCATCACGGCGTTCATCGCAGCGACGATTGCCGTGGTCCAGAACGACATCAAAAAGGTCCTTGCCTACTCGACGATCAGCCAGCTTGGCTATATGATCATGGCACTCGGCGTCGGGGCGTATACTGCGGGGCTGTTCCATCTGGTCACTCACGCGATGTTCAAGGCAGGCCTCTTCCTCGGCTCGGGTTCGGTGATTCATGCCATGCATCACGCGCTCCACGAGCAGCACGATCATGAAACGGACGCGCAGGATATCCGCAACATGGGTGGATTGAGAGGGCGGATGCCGGTCACCTTCTGGACCTTCGTGGTGTACACGCTCGCGATCTCCGGAGTGCCGCTGACCTCGGGCTTCCTGAGCAAGGATGAAATCCTCGCAGGAACGATGGCGTTCAGCACCCTGAGCGGGCACTTGATTGTCCCGATCATCGGGTTTTTCGTTGCCGGGCTGACGGCCTTCTATATGTTTCGCGTCGTGATTCTGACGTTTCTCGGCGAGCACCAGAATGCGGGGCGGCTTCCCCTCCTGCACGAGTCTCCGAAGATCATGACTGTCCCGCTGATCATTCTGGCCACGCTGTCCGTGTTTATCTTCTACAGTGTCAATCCTTTCAGCGGAGCAACCAGCTGGATTGCAGGCGCGGTCGAACGGCCCGAGAGCGTGGTCCCGGTGTCGATGGCTGCTCCATCGGCAGGTGAATTCGAACACGTGCTGCATATGGTGCATCTCCCGGCAATGCTCCTTTCGCTGACCATGGCCGGGCTGGGAATTCTCCTTGCCTTTGCGACCTATCGGTGGAAGAAAATCAATGCGGATGCGGTTTCGAAAGCTCTCCCGCACGTGCACCACTTCCTCCTCAAGAAGTGGTACTTTGATGAAATCTACCAGGCCGTCGTGGTGAACGGGCTCCTCGGGCTGACGGCAATCCTGCGATGGTTCGATGATACGGTAATTGACGGCGCGGTGAACGCCGCCGGCTGGATTACGCGGCTTACCTCCTTTGTCAGCGGCAAGTTCGACACGTATGTCGTTGACGGGGCCGTGAACGCCACAGCCTATGTTTCCGGATTTGCCGGATTGGTCCTTCGGAAACTCCAGACGGGAAAAGTTCAAACGTATATCGTGCTCGCCGTCATGAGCATGATGATCTTCTATTTCGTGTTTCGCATTGTGTAGCGTCGCCGCAGACTGACGACAGGATCTCATCTCCTCAAGGAGTAATCGTTCATGACACTGTTTGGCATCGGTGTTCTCTCGTGGATCACGTTCCTCCCGGTCGTGGGAATGGCTGTGGTGTTGATGCTCCCGAGGGAGAAGAAGGATGCGATCCGCTGGTTATCGCTGGTGGTCGCGGGAGTCCAGGTACTCCTGTCGATCGTGATTTTCATGAAGTTCGACCGCGGCCTGGCGGGCATCAACACCGAAGCGGGGATGCAGTTCCTGGAAAAAGCCTCATGGATCGATGTCAAAAGCGTCGCCTGGTTTGGCCGTATTCACATTGAATATCTCCTCGGAATCGACGGGATCAGCGTCGTCATGGTTCTGCTGACTGCATTGATCAGCTTCATTGCGGTAGTCTCCTCCTGGACGATAGAGAAATCGATCAAGGGGTACTTTGCGCTCTTGCTGCTTCTGGACACGGGCATGATGGGGGTGTTCGTTGCGCTCGACTTCTTCCTGTTCTACGTATTCTGGGAGCTGATGCTCCTCCCGATGTACTTTCTCATCGGTGTGTGGGGAGGTCCGCGACGGGAGTATGCGGCGATCAAGTTCTTCCTGTACACCCTGCTCGGAAGCGTGTTGATGCTGCTGGCGATGATCGCTTTGTACTTCAGCGTAAACGTTTATCTCGATCCCGTCGGCGGCATGCATTCCGTGGCAGAGGCGTTGCGCACTCCCGGACAGGGATGGGAAAAAGTCTACACGTTCAACATGCTTGCGATGATGGACCCGGGAAATTATGCGCCCGGTTCGCTCCTTGCCGGCTGGGATACGTCGTGGCGATACATTGCCTACGGCGCACTGTTTATAGGCTTTGCAATCAAGGTGCCCATCTTTCCCTTCCACACATGGCTCCCTGATGCTCATGTCGAGGCGCCGACGCCGATCAGCGTCATCCTTGCCGGCGTGCTCCTGAAAATGGGAACCTACGGAATGCTGAGAATCAGTTTCCCGATGTTTCCCGATGCCATGCGCCACTTTTCGTGGGAGCTTGCCCTCCTTGGCGTCATCAGCATGGTCTATGGCGCCCTGGTGGCGATGGCGCAGACTGACTTTAAGAAGCTCATTGCGTATTCGAGCGTCAGCCACATGGGTATCGTCGTGCTGGGGATGTCGTCGATGAACACGCTGGGGTTGACAGGCGCCGTCTTCCAGATGTTCAATCATGGCACGATCACTGCAATGCTCTTCCTTATCGTTGGCGTGATCTACGATCGTGCGCACACGCGCGGCCTGAACGAATTCGGCGGTCTGATGAATCAGATGCCGCGATATGCCGGCGCGATGACGGTTGCCTTTTTTGCCGCGCTTGGGCTTCCCGGATTGAGCGGTTTCATCAGCGAGGCGTTCTCTCTCTTGGGAGCATTCCAGACCTGGCAGACACTCACGATCATCGCAGCTGTGACCATCGTCCTGACTGCGGGCTACATGCTCTGGGTGCTCCAGCGCGTGTTCCTCGGCGCTTTGCCGGAGAAATGGAAGAACCTACCCGATATGAACGGGCGGGAAACCTTCATGCTGGCAACGCTGGCGATCGTAATCATCTTCTGCGGAATTTACCCCAGCCCGGTCCTGGACCTGATGAACAGCTCGCTGAACTGCCTGTCGGGTATTCTCCAGCAATCGGCGAACGGGACGATGTTAAGCGGAGCGGGGTTTTGACGGATACCCGGCATGGACTGCGATCTCTCTGATGTAAAACTCTGAAAAGTATGGCAGACCAACTTCTCAAAGACCTCACTCTCTTCACGCCCGAGATCGCGCTCACGATCACCTTGCTTGCTGCGATCCTTGCCGACCTGATTTTCCGGCGTGTGCCGCGCGTAGTTACCGTCATCGTCCTGGCGGGCCTTGTCGTCACTGGGATTCTTGTCTTGATGCAAACCGGGAACCACGACTCGATATTCCATTCCATGATTGCGGTTGACGGCTTTGCAGTCTTCTTCAAACTCCTCATCGTCTTCTGTACGATCATCATCGTTGTCTTCTCCCTCGGGTCGGGGGAATTGAATGTCGCAGGGCGGTCACTGGGGGAGTACTATGCGCTCCTGTGCGCTGCAGCCCTGGGCATGATGCTGATGGCGGGTGCAAGCAACCTGCTGATGATGTACATCTCGCTCGAGCTCTCCTCGATGAGCTCGTATCTCCTCTCGGGTTACACCCGGGAGGCGCCTGATGCGAGTGAGGCTTCGCTGAAATACGTTATTTACGGTTCCCTCTCCTCGGGGCTCATGCTCTACGGCATCTCGATTATTTATGGCCTCACCGGGTCGCTCGAGCTTTCGGCGATCAATCAGGCGTTGCCTGCCCTCCTCGTGAAGGGAGGAACGGCCTCCGTTGCGCTCCTGATCGCGGGAGTGCTCACGCTTGCAGGTTTTGGCTACAAGATTTCCGCCGTGCCGTTCCACTTCTGGACACCTGATGTCTACGAGGGGGCCCCGATTACTCTGACGGCATTCCTTTCGGTGGCTTCCAAGGCGGGTGGATTTGCTATGATGATCCGGTTTTTCAAAGTCACCTTCATCGACGCGGGCTCTGTTGCGACAGGTGTGGGGACGTGGGAGACGCTGCAGGGTTTTCAGTGGGTGGATATCGTTGCCGTGCTCTCCGTGCTGACGATGACAGTAGGAAACCTAGTTGCCATCTGGCAGAACAATCTCAAGCGGCTCCTCGCGTATTCCAGTATCGCGCACGCTGGGTATATGCTGATGGGAGTTGTCGTGCTCGGCAACGACGGGCTGGCCGCGATCATGGTCTACTTCATCGTGTATCTCTTCATGAATCTGGGTGCCTTTTACGTCGTCATGCTCGTGGCCGACAAAACCGGAAGCGAGGACATTGATACGTACAAGGGGCTGGGTGCCCGGGCTCCTCTTGTGGCTGTGGCATTTGCCGTATTCCTGATATCACTCACCGGCCTTCCTCCGACGGCAGGATTTGTCGGCAAGTTGTATCTGTTCGCCGCGCTGATCAACCATGGCTGGATCTGGCTCGCCATCGTCGGGGCTCTGAACAGCGTCATCGCGCTCTATTACTATGTGCGGATCTTCCGGAATATGTTCCTGAGGCCCGATGACCAGCCTGGCGGGCGTCTGACGTTTTCTGCAGTGCAGGTCATCATCCTGCTTGTTCTGCTCGTTCCCACCCTCTTCTTTGGCCTCTATTTCACCCCGCTCGTTGATATTGCCCAGGCGTCCGTGGGCATCGTCGGAACTCCCTGAAGCGCATCCACAAGACATAAAAAAACCGGCGCTACGGCCGGCAGGAACATCGGGAGTCAGGCCTCCGGGGTCTTTCATTTTCCCTTGTTGAGCCTCTCGTATACCAGTCGAACACCATCAAGCACGAGGGAAGGCTCACAGGCCTCAATAACTTTCGTATGATCTGCGATCGCTCCGGCCAGCCCTCCCGTGGCGATCACCCGCGGGGTGGCGCCGAGCTCCGATGAAATCCTTCGCACGGCCCCTTCGAGGGCATCCACCGCACCAAACATAACCCCCGCCCGCATGCTTTCAACGGTTTCCTTTCCAATCGCGGTTCGCGGAAATGTCAGTTCGATTCTCGGGAGTTTCGCTGCACGCCGGTGGAGTTCCGAGGCGGTCGACTCGAGCCCTATCGTGATCATGCCGCCGAGATAGTCGCCGGTAGATGACACGACGTCCAACGTCGTCGCCGTGCCGAAGTCGATGATCACGAGCGGGCCGCCGTACTTGTGGAATCCGGCAATGGCGTTGCACAGCCGGTCGGCCCCCACGGCACTTGGCTCGTCGTACAGGATGCGCATGCCCAGGTCCAGCTCGCCGGTCACCGTGAGGGGAGTCAGGTGCAGGTACTTTCGCGAGAGCGATTCGTAGACACCTGTCAGGTCCGGAACCACAGAAGAGATGCCAACCGCGGAGATTTCCTGAAGGGAAATGCCCGCGTCCGTGCAGAAGCTTTTGAGGGTCAGCCAGATCTCGTCGGCAGTCCGGTGTGTCACGCTGGCGAGACGCCAGTCGCAGAGCAACTTTTCGCCGCGGAAGACGCCGATCACCGTATGGGTGTTCCCCACATCAATCGCAAGAAGCATCGGCGATTCAGGACGCGATGATCGTTACGTCACCCGCAAAGAAGGTCTTCTCAGTTCCATTTGACTGAAGGATGAGGGCTCCCTCAGGACTGAGTCCCTTTACCACGCCGGAGAAGACCGTTCCCGCCTGCGAGAGAGCGATCTCTTTGTTCATCATTGCTGCGCGGGAAAGCCAGGCCGGAAGAATGGAATGAAAACCTTTCTTCATCAGCTCTGCATACCGGCTTTCCAGTGTTTCAAGCACCCTGCGGAGAAGGCGGATGCGGTCAAGCTCCTTGCCCGACGCAAGCCTCAGTGATGTGGCTTTGACTGCGAGATCATCGGGAAAAATGGTCTGGTTCACGTTGATTCCAATCCCGAGGATGACGTAATCCAGTGAGTTCTCTTTCAGCGAGCCTTCGAGGAGGATGCCTGCCGCCTTCTTCCCGTTTATGAGGAGATCGTTCGGCCACTTGCACTCGACCTTCAGACCGGTCTCCTGTTCAATGGCCTCTGCCACAGCCGCTGCCGCGTACAGAGGGAGGAGATTGAGTCCCTCGGCAGGGAGGTTTGGACGGAGGACCACCGAGAAGGTGAGATTTTCATGGGGCTCGGAAAGCCAGGGGCGCCCGAGTCGGCCGCGCCCGGCAGTCTGCGACTCGGCGAGAACAAGCGTGCCTTCCTCTGCCCAGCAGCCCGCAAGCGCTTTGGCGCAGTTGTTCGTCGAATCGATAGTGTCAAAAGAGTAGATTTTCGAGCCAAATTTCATCTTTCCTAACCCTTTGCGAAGGGCGGAGGCGTCTAGGAGTGGTGATGTCGTCGCCATCGTGGGTTGGTCGCCAGGGAAGTTCGAAAGAGTGGACTATGAAGGGGCTCTGAAGCGAACGAAAGTACCCAACAAGGATTTGAAAGTCAAGTTTACCCTCCTGAACGTATTGCTGCCACATCTGCCAGATATGTGAATATCTGTCATAATTTTTGTGACAATTCGACTGAAGACTGCAAATTGCTGGGTTACCTGAAAAATGACAGTCTGTAAAATGTTTATTTCCAATATCTTACAGTCGTTCATTTTTCCCCTCCCTGGCACGGGAATTGGACTTGTAATTGCAAACGAAAAGGCCCATTGGCCTTCATTGAAAGGAGAACAGTTTAATGGGAAAGATTATTGGGATTGACCTGGGCACCACCAACTCCGTGGTGGCGGTGATGGAAGGGAACGATCCGACTGTCATCGCAAATTCCGAAGGCGGCCGGACGACACCCTCTGTCGTCGCATTTGCGAAAAACGGTGAGCGCCTTGTCGGCCAATCAGCGAAGCGGCAGGCTGTGACAAATTCGCAAAACACGGTTTTCTCGATCAAGCGATTCATGGGTCGGTTTTACAACGAGGTGAACGAGGAGATGAAGCTCGTTCCCTACAAAGTCCTCGCCGGAGATAACAACACGGCGCGCGTCGATGTGGGTGGCCGGATCTATTCTCCGCCCGAAATCAGTGCAATGATACTTCAGAAAATGAAGCAGACCGCGGAAGACCACCTGGGGCAGAAGGTCTCCGAAGCAGTCATCACTGTTCCCGCGTACTTCAACGATGCCCAGCGTCAGGCCACAAAAGAAGCCGGTGAGATTGCCGGCTTGCAGGTCAAAAGGATCATCAACGAACCGACCGCTGCGGCTCTGGCCTACGGTCTGGACAAGAAGAACCGGGACCTGAAGGTCGCCATCTATGATCTGGGCGGAGGAACGTTTGACATCTCGATACTCGAGCTTGGCGACGGTGTGTTCGAAGTGAAGTCGACTAACGGTGATACGCACCTTGGCGGAGACAATTTCGACCAGCGCGTTGTGGACTTTATTGCCGATGAATTCAAGAAGCAGGAAGGGATCGATCTGCGGAAGGATCCCATGGCATTGCAGCGGGTGCGTGAAGCTGCAGAGAAGGCGAAAATGGAACTCTCGACGCTCCTGCAGACGGAGATTAATCTTCCCTTCATCACTGCAACGGCGGATGGTCCGAAGCATCTGAACATGACCCTCACGAGGGCAAAATTCGAACAGCTTGTCGACGATCTTGTTCAACGAACTCTTGGACCGACGGAGCGTGCGCTCAAGGATGCCGGTCTCACACCGAGCCAGATCGACGAGGTCATCCTCGTCGGTGGGATGACCCGCGTGCCGCGCGTGCAGCAACTTGTGAAAGATGTCTTCGGCAGAGAGCCACACAAGGGTGTCAACCCCGACGAGGTGGTTGCGGTCGGGGCCGCGATCCAGGGAGGCGTGCTTTCAGGCGACGTCACCGACGTGCTCCTGCTGGACGTCACGCCCCTCTCGCTGGGGATTGAGACGCTCGGCGGAGTGATGACAAGACTGATTGACGCGAACACGACCATTCCAACAAAGAAGAGTGAAATCTTTTCGACGGCTTCGGACAGTCAGCCATCGGTGGAGATTCACGTCCTCCAGGGCGAGCGTCAGATGGCGCAGGACAACCGGACGCTCGGCAGATTCCATCTTGACGGGATTCCATCGGCACCCCGGGGCGTTCCGCAAATTGAAGTTACCTTCGATATCGACGCGAACGGGATCCTGCACGTTTCGGCAAAAGACAAAGGAACGGGCAAGGAACAGTCGATCAGGATCACTTCTTCAAGTGGTTTGAGCAAGGAAGAGGTGGAGAAAATGAAAGTCGACGCAAACGTTCATGCCGCTGAAGACAAGAAGAAGAGAGAGGAAATCGACCTGAAAAACCAGGCTGATAATCTTGTCTTCCAGACGGAAAAGCAGATGAAGGAGTATGGAGAGAAGCTTGCTCCCGATGTCCGCGGCAAGGTAGAAGGAGCCAACGAGAAGCTTCGCGATGCCATCAAGGGTGGGAATCCTTCCGCCATCAAGAGCGCCATGGACTCCCTGAACAATGCCTGGAATGAAGCCTCTGCACAGATGTATCAGCAGGCCTCTCAGGCTGCCGGGCAGAAGACGGCGGGCGGATCCGCACAAGGTCCGGCCGGCGAGCAGCCGAAGGCGGATGAGAAGAAGGTCGAAGACGCACAATACGAGGTCGTTGACGACAAGGACAAGGAGAAGAAGTAACTGAGCAGGATGAGACGCCGGCCCTCCGGCATCCCATCGCTTCTCCGGGAGACGCCGGACAGATGAACCGTGGCGAAAGGCGAGGCAACCCCTCGCCTTTTGCATATAGGAGGCCGCATGATGGCCATAGTTCTGATTACCGTTGGGGTTCTCACGCTTGTTTTGTTACTCTATGCAATCGTGAGCGGGTCTTTGAGGGGGGGCGGCACCGGGTTTGCCGCGTTAACGGCATTTCACGATTTTCAAACCAAGGACAAACGTGAAGCCGTCGAGGTCGTGATCGATCAAAAGGCCGGTCGCGAAAGGTTCTCGCAATCGAATGAGGATCGTCGGGGCAAGGAAGGCGAGGCGCTGACGGACTCGGACCACGCGCAGGCCGAGGGCGATCCTCCGCTCTTTGAAACCAAGGAGTATCGTAGAGATACCCCCGATAACGGGGGGAAAGGAAATGAAGATGAATCCGAACAAATGGACACTTAAGACACAGGAAGCACTGCAGAACGCGCAGGAGATCGCCTCGAGCTACGGGAATCAGCTTATCGAGCCGGAACACCTGCTTGCGGCGCTCGCTCAGGACGCGGAAGGGACAGTTGTTCCTGTCATGAAGAAGCTGGGTGCGAACCTCAATGCACTCAAGATCAGGATCAATGAGGCGCTTGACCGGCTTCCGAAAGTAAGCGGGAGCAACGTGGCAAGCCAATCACTGTCTCCCGATCTTGGCAAAGTGCTTGAACAGGGACAGAAGAAAGCAACCGAGCTGAAGGATGAATACCTCAGCACTGAGCATCTCCTGCTGGCACTTGCGGAATTGGAAGACGGAACTACCGCCCGGCTACTGCGCGAACAGGGGATCACGCCGGACGGGGTATTGAAGGTGTTAAAAGAAGTTCGCGGGAGCCAGCGGGTCACGGATCAAAGCCCGGAAGAGAAATATCAGGCCCTCGAACGGTACGGACGGGATCTCAATGACCTGGCCCGCAAGGGGAAAATGGACCCGGTTATCGGCAGAGACGAAGAGATTCGCCGCGTCCTTCAGGTCCTTGCGCGGCGCACGAAAAACAATCCCGTCCTGATCGGCGAACCGGGAGTGGGAAAAACGGCGATCGCCGAAGGGATTGCAATTCGCATCGTCAACGGAGACGTACCTGAAACTCTGCGGAGTAAGCGCATAGTCGCTCTTGACATGGGCTCGCTGGTGGCGGGGACGAGCTTCAGGGGCCAATTCGAGGAACGGCTCAAGGCTCTGCTGAAGGAAGTGGAAGAGTCCGAAGGGGAGATCATTCTCTTCATTGATGAACTCCACACGCTGGTGGGTGCAGGAGCAGCGCAGGGATCGGTGGATGCAGCCAACATGCTGAAGCCAGCCCTGGCGAAAGGGAACCTGCGGGCCATCGGCGCGACAACGATCGACGAATACCGAAAGTACATCGAGAAGGATCCGGCCCTTGAACGGCGGTTTCAGCCTGTGATGATCGATGAACCCGGTATCGAAGACACCATCTCAATTCTGAGGGGACTGAAAGATCGCTATGAGGTTCACCATGGCGTTCGCATCACCGATGGCGCCATCGTTGCGGCGGCGCAACTGAGCGACCGATATATCGCCGACCGGTTTCTCCCGGACAAAGCGATCGATCTCATCGATGAAGCCGCCTCAAAACTGCGCATTGAAATCGATTCTCTTCCTGAAGAACTGGATTCCGTCGAACGAAAGATCAAGCAGCTGGAGATTGAGCGGGAGGCGATCCGGCGGGAACAGGACGAGGGATCGAGGGAGCGGCTCGCCGGCATCGAGCAAGAGCTCGCCGAGCTGAACCAATCGCGTACAGGTCTGCGAGCTCACTGGCAGGTGGAAAAGGAACTGATCCAGTCAATTCGTTCCATGAAGGAACAAATGGAGTCCGCCAGGAACGAGTCGGAAAAACAGGAACGCAAAGGGGATCTTGCCCGCGTGGCCGAGCTCCGGTACGGAGTCGTCGCCGAGCTGGAAAAGAAGATCGCTGCCGCTTCAAAGAAGCTTGCTGAGGCGCAGAAGGATCGAAAGATGCTGAAGGAGGAAGTGGATGCGGAGGACATCGCTGAGATTGTGGCCCGCTGGACCGGCATCCCCGTGGCACGCATGCTGGAAAGCGACCGCCAAAAACTCTTGAAGCTGGAAGAACGCCTTTCGAGGCGGGTGATTGCACAGCCCGAAGCGGTCAAAGCGGTGAGCGATGCGATACGCCGTTCGCGTGCCGGACTGCAGGATGAAAAGAAGCCGATCGGATCGTTCATCTTTCTGGGAAGCACGGGAGTAGGAAAGACCGAGCTGGCGCGCGCCCTTGCGGAATTCCTTTTCAATGATGAATCGGCACTGGTCCGCATCGATATGAGCGAGTATATGGAGAAGTTCTCCGTGTCGCGCCTTATCGGTGCACCCCCGGGATATGTCGGTTATGACGAGGGAGGACAGCTGACGGAAGCCGTACGGCGAAAGCCATACTCCGTTGTCTTGCTGGATGAGATTGAGAAAGCACATCCCGAGGTGTTCAATTTGCTTCTCCAGGTACTCGATGAAGGGCGGCTCACCGACAGCAAGGGGCGCACCGTCAATTTCAAAAACACCATCATTATCATGACTTCAAATCTCGGCTCCCAACTTGTGAGCGCGAAAATCGAGGAGGATTTTGGCAACGAGGAATCCTGGCAGCGCGCGTTCGCGGATCTGCGCTCCGAATTGCTTCAAATGCTCCGCAAGACGATCAGGCCGGAATTTCTCAACCGTATTGACGACATCATCGTCTTCCGGCCGCTGTCGCAGAAAGATCTTCGGGCGATCGTGACCCTGCAGCTCGAACGAGTACAGGCACTTGTTGAGGCCAAAGGGCTGACCCTGGAAATCTCCGATGAAGCGAGGGACTGGTTGGCCAAGCTCGGATATGATCCGACGTTCGGTGCGCGGCCTTTGAAGCGCGTCATCGAAAAACGAGTTGTCAATCCGTTGTCCGAAAAAATCCTTGCCGGCGAGTTCGGGCAGGGGGACACAGTGCAGGTGGGTCTCGATCAGAGAGGACTCCTACAGTTCGTGAAAAAGGAGGTGGCAGAACCCGTGCATTAGCTGGTGCTCACGCCGAAGAGACCCCGATGTTGCTCCCTGAGGGGGTTTTTAGTATTTTGAAGCATAATGAGCAAACGCAGCCGTCTTGCAGTTCGCAAAGGCACCATTTCTTTGGTGGTGCACGGAGGTGCATGGAACATCCCGGATGAATTCGTGGAGGCCCACAAAGCTGGAGTTCTGCGGGCGCTGAACGAGGGATGGACTGTCCTCAGGAAGGGGGGCACCGCGATCGATGCTGTGGAGAAATCGATTGTAGCGATGGAGAACGACGAGACCTTCAACGCCGGAAAGGGTTCAGTGTTGAATGCCGCCGGCGAAGTGGAGCTAGACGCTGGGATCATGAACGGCAAAGGGTTGCGAGCGGGAGCCGTAGCTGCGGTTCAGAACATTGCGAATCCGATCAGCCTCGCCCGGGTGGTGATGGAAAAAAGCGAACATGTTTTGCTCGTCGGAATGGGAGCCACCAGGTTTGCGAAGGACCACCGCATAAAGACGTGTGGGGAAGATGACCTTATAACAGAGCGTGAAATCGCGAACTGGCGGGAACTCAATTTTTCCAGAAGGAACCCTCTCAAGGGCAAATTCTTTGGCAGAAGCGACCGCATGCGCGGTGACACCGTTGGCGCTGTGGCCCTTGACGCAAGCGGGAGCCTTGCTGCCGGCACTTCGTCGGGAGGTACCCCCAATAAGCACCCCGGTCGCGTCGGGGACGCTCCCCTCATCGGGTGCGGAGTCTACGCCGATGATGAGGTGGGAGCAGCATCATCAACAGGATGGGGGGAGGCGCTGATGAAGATTGTCCTGGCCAACCGCGTCATTGACTTGATGGCACACAACGGAGAAGAGCCCGAACAGGCGGCGAACGACGCAATTGCCGCCCTCAAGCGCCGGGTCAACGGATACGGAGGAGTGATTGTGTTGAATACATCCGGCAAGATTGGAATTGCGTACAACACTCCCCGTATGGCAAGAGCGTTTATGACAAATACAATGAAGTCACCTTCGGCATCCGTGTAGCCTTCCCCGGCCTCCTCGGTTCTATTGAGAACTACTTCCCTCATCGGTCATGTTGTGGAGCTGCTCGACCTCGTTCGTGGCGGCCGTCGGGCCGCTGACACTGTCGTTAAGGATTTCTTTCGTTCGCGCCACTATCTCGGAGCCAGCGACCGCCGATTTATAGCGGATCGGCTGTTCGATGTCCTGCGCCACATGCAGTTGCTCACTTGTTGGAGCGAGGATACACTTCAGCGGATAGCACCGGGATATTCGGCGAAATCTCTGCCGTCCATCATGCTCCTGGCTGCGCGGGAGGTGCGACTTTCCGGCGAAAAGGCGCGCGACAGGGTGCCGGATTTCGGCGGTGAATGGCGGGTGGAAGTTCCCGAAGTCGAGTGTTCCGTTTTCCTCGAAGGGATCATGACCGCGGACATTCCTCCTGCGGTCAAAACGGATGACTGCATGTCAATGTCGGTCCGCCATTCCATTCCGCAGTTTGTCGTGCGGGACTGGATCGACCGGTTCGGAAGAGATGAGGCTGAGCAGCTTTGCGCCGCTGCCAATGGAAAGCCTCCCGTCTGTATCCGGGTGAATACACTCAAATGCTCTGTCGCGGAATGCCGGGAAGGGCTGGAGCGCGAAGGAATCGCGACAGAACCAACACTGTTGTCCCCTGTCGGGTTCACAATCCCCCGTCGTGTCAGCATCCAGGGGCTTACAACATTTCGGCAGGGATGGTTCGAGATCCAGGATGAGGGGAGTCAGCTCGTTTCCATGCTCATGGAGGTTTCACCCGGGATGTCCGTGGTGGATGCATGTGCGGGAGGAGGGGGGAAGAGCCTGCACCTCGCTTCAATGATGGACAACACCGGGCAGATCCGGGCGGTAGATATCGACGGACGCAAACTTGACAATTTTCTCCAGCGATGCAGGCGGGCGGGTGTGACCATTGCCACCGTTGAAGTGGCGGGTTCCCCGAGTACTGGCATTGCAGCTGACGCGCTCCTGGTCGATGCACCCTGCTCCGGAACAGGAACGCTTCGTCGTAATCCCGGGATGAAGCTTTACCTCTCAGAATCTCTCAGCACATCGTGCGCGCATACGCAGCGATGCCTGCTGGAGAAGAACGCTGCACTGGTCAAACCGGGCGGGAGGATCGTGTACGCGACCTGTACGCTCTTGCGTTCTGAGAACCAGGACGTCGTCGAGAATTTTCTCTCGCTCCATCCTGATTTCGGAGTCAGGGATGCCGGGGAAATTCTGAAAAAGCAGGGAGTTCGCTGGGCGGGGACGCCTCCATACCTGGAACTCCTTCCCCACAAGACGGACACAGACGGGTTTTTCGCGGCCGTGCTTGTACGCTCAGAAACATCAGTCAACCACCAAGCATCGGGGAGCACAAGATCATGAATCGATGTATTTTTCTGGCGGTGTTGATCGCAGGCATCTTTGCGGGGTGCAGCAAACCCACGGCGGAAGATTACTTTTCCAAGGCGGAAGCAGCAGAAAAACAGGCGTTGGCGGCGCGCGACACTTTGTCAAATCCCGAGGAAGTGCGCCGGCGCTTCCAGCCGGCGGTGGATGCATTCGAGTCTCTGATTGCCGCATATCCCTCGCATCCTCTTGCCGAGTCGGCACTCTTTCGACTTGCCGGCCTCAGGACCAATGACACACATGAACCGCAGCTGGCAATTGACACATACACGCGCTATGTTGCCCGCTATCCGGAAGGCGAAAAAACTCCGCTGGCGATGTTTCTGATCGGATATCTGTATAACAATGAGCTGCACAATCTTGACAGTGCCTCTGCCGCGTACAAGCGATATCTCGCGAAGTACCCGAACGACCAGTACGCAAGTTCCGCGCAATTTGAGCTCAACACGCTGGGCAAGCCGATGGAAGAGATTCTGCCGGGCGCTCCCGCCCCCGCTTCCCCCGAGCCGAAAAAGTCCGTGAAGAAGAAACCGGCCTGAGATGAAACGTCACAGCGTCGCTATCGGCGAGTCTGCCGTTCGGGAACCGTCCAGTGGTGAAGCCAATGCCTGATTCCCCACTCCAGTTTCTCGAACCCCACGTCGTCGCAAAGCTGGCAAACATGGAACTCCTTGCGCGCCTGGTCGTGGAAGGATTTATTGCCGGCCTCCACAGAAGTCCATACCACGGCTTCAGCGTGGAATTTGCCGAGCACAGGCAGTATATGCCGGGTGATGCCATCAGGTTCGTCGACTGGAAGATTTACGGCCGGACAGGACGTTATTACATCAAACAATATGAAGAGGAAACGAACCTCAAGGCCACGATTGTCGTGGATACGAGCAGATCCATGGGGTATTCCTCTGCCGGAAACATCACAAAACTTGCCTACGCATCATATCTCGCTGCCGCACTGTCGTATCTCCTTATAAGGCAACAGGATGCAGTGGGACTGGCGCTTTTTGATGACCGGCTGCGGCTGTACTTCCCGCCCCACGCAACGCGGCCATATCTCCGTCAGCTGCTCGTCCAGCTGCAAAACATTCAGCCGGCGGGGGTGACGGGAGCCGGAAAAGCGCTGCATCAGGCGGCGGATCGGATGAAAAGGCGAGGACTCGTTGTTGTGATCAGCGACCTGCTCGATGAACCTTCAGAGGTGATGACGGCTCTCAAACATTTTCGCCATAAGAAGAATGAGGTGATCGTCATGCAGGTCCTGGACCCCCTGGAACGCAGCTTTGCCTTTGGCAGCGACGCCGTGTTTCAGGATGTCGAAACGGCAGAGAAGGTCGTCACTCAGCCGTGGCACATTCAACGCTCCTACCGCGAAGCGATGGGAACCTTCCTGGGCATCTACAAAAAGGAATGCCGGGAACACGCGATCGACTATATCCTGCTTGATACGACAACGCCGTTTGATGTTGCCCTGTCGCACTACCTTGCCCGGCGGGAACGCATTCAGTAGTCCTTCATTCCCCTCCGCCGCACATCCCCTTGTTCTGACTCACAGGGCACATTGATTTTCCTTTCGCCTTGTGGTATACTAAAAGATGCATCCTTCCGCCAATTCCGGAGTCGACCCGGGTTCCGGTTCCATTGTCATCCGGGGCGCCCGCGAACACAATCTCAAGAACGTTGACGTTGATATCCCTCGCGGCAGGTTCGTCGTCATCACCGGTCTTTCGGGATCCGGGAAGTCAAGTCTAGCGTTCGACACGATCTACGCCGAGGGGCAACGGCGCTTCGTGGAAAGTCTTTCGGCTTATGCCCGCCAATTCCTGGATGTCATGGAACGGCCGGACGTCGACTACATTGAGGGTCTGAGTCCGGCAATTTCCATCGAACAGAAGACCGTCAGTCCTAATCCCCGCTCAACAGTCGGCACCGTCACAGAGATTTACGATTATCTCCGCCTCCTCTTCGCGCGGGCCGGGATTCAATTCTGCTACAATTGCGGCCGGAAGGTCCAGAAACAGTCTACCGATCAGATCATTGACAACATCCTGAAGCTTCCCGAGGGGACCAGAGTTCAGATTCTTGCTCCGGTCGTACGTGGAAGGAAGGGGCACTACCGTGAGCTGTTCGAAGAAATCCTTCGCGACGGTTTTCTCCGCGTAAGGGTGGACGGCGTTGTGCGTGAGATCCAGAAAGGGATGCAGGTCGACAGGTACAAAGTCCACACGATTGAAATCGTAGTGGACCGCATCAACGTGCGCAAGGATGCACGCACGAGAATAGCGGATTCGGTGGAAGTAGCCTTGAAGTTCGGGGGCGGGGTCCTGATCGTGAGCCCCGAAAATGGAGTGACACCTCCTCCGGTGAAGAAAGGGAAGAACTCCCGATCGGCAAAGACGGCGGATCCGGGAAAGCAGGGTGCCGACGTGCTCTTCAGCCGCCACCTCTCATGTCCGGTGTGCAAAATCAGCTACGAGGAGCCCGCTCCGAATTCCTTCTCCTTCAATTCGCCGTATGGTTCCTGCCCCACCTGCAATGGATTGGGGGAAATAAAGGAGCTTGACGACTCGCTCATCATCCCGGACTGGAATCGCTCCCTGAATGAGGAGGGCCTGGCACCATTCGGCAAACCGCGACAAACCTGGGTCTTCAGTCAATTGAAAGCAATGGGGAAGGCCTACGGTTTCGATTTTGACACGCCGTTGAAGAAAATCTCCCGGAAGGCACAATTGGTGCTCATGGAGGGGGGCGGAGACCAGAAATTCGACGTCGAATATCGGTACGCCAGCGGCAGGACGGTGACCTATAAGCACCGGTTCGGGGGCGTGCTGGATATTCTGCGCAGATATTACAGCGACACGAGTTCCCCTACGGTGCGGGAATGGGTGGAAGGATTCATGGCGTCAAAACCGTGTGCTGCATGCGGCGGCGGAAGACTGCGTAAGGAGAGTCTTGCGGTAAGGCTTGAAGATGAGGCAAGCGGGAAAGCCTACAACATTAACGATGTCGTCTCGCTCTCCCTTGCCGATGCGGTGACGCTTCTCGAAAAACTGAAAGTGGGCGAGCGTCAGGCGATAATTGCAGCGCCCATACTGAAAGAGATTATCCAGAGACTCCGCTTCCTTCTGGATGTCGGGCTAGATTACCTCACGCTCAATCGGCCGGCGCGCTCTCTTTCGGGCGGAGAGGGTCAGCGCATCCGGCTGGCCACACAAATCGGATCACAACTTGTGGGTGTCCTGTATATCCTTGACGAGCCCAGCATCGGCCTCCATCAACGGGACAATATCAGGTTGATAGATTCACTCAAAAAACTCCGTGATCTCGGCAATACCGTCATCGTCGTCGAACATGACAAGGAAATGATAGAAAGTGCCGATCACGTTGTCGATTTGGGCCCCGGGGCAGGCAGGCACGGGGGGTATCTCGTCACCGCCGGCCCGCCGTCCGAACTCGCCGAGCAAAACGACGCTCTCCCGGTCAACGGCAACGGGTTCAAGCCGATCTCGTATACCGCCTTGTACCTTCACGGAAAGAAGACAATTGATTCTCCGTCCGTAAGGCGAGCCGGGAACGGCAAGGCGATTGTCCTTGAAGAGGCGACCGGCAATAACCTGCAATCGGTCACGGTGGCAATGCCCCTGGGGAAATTCATTGCTGTCACAGGCGTCAGCGGATCGGGAAAATCGTCACTCATTAACGAGACACTCTTCCCCGTCCTCGCAAAAACTTTCTACGGCTCGCGTCTCGTACCGCTGCCCCATCGGCGCATTCGGGGGATCGAGGACATC
>Ga0326726_10000852_pt1 | contig 27879 bp, 20 predicted proteins | sample MHFenrmetagenome_2_FD_207603 | JGI IMG/M metagenome (GOLD analysis project Ga0326726, IMG submission 207603) | Lab enriched peat soil microbial communities from Michigan Hollow, Ithaca, NY, United States - MHF15MN | ecosystem: Environmental > Terrestrial > Soil > Wetlands > Peat | place: USA... | reverse complement strand
GCGAGCCGGTGACGCAGGCGGTCATCACCGTGCCGGCCCATTTCAACGACGCCCAAAGACAGGCGACCAAGGACGCCGCGACGATCTGCGGTCTCGAGGTCCTGCGGGTCATCAACGAGCCGACCGCGGCCGGCCTGGCTTACGGGCTCGACACCAAGGCCAGCGGCCTGGCCGCGGTCTATGACCTCGGCGGCGGCACGTTCGACATCACCATCCTCGAGGCAAGCGACGGCGTCTTCAACGTCCTCGCCACCAACGGCGACTCCTACCTCGGCGGCGAGGATTTCGACAACCGCATCGTGGAGTGGCTGGTGACGAGCTTCAAGGCCGAGACGGGGACCGACCTCAGCCGGGACAAGCTGGCCCTGCAGCGGCTGAAGGAGGCCGCGGAAAAGGCCAAACGGGAGCTTTCGTTCACGGCCGAGACCGAGATCAACCTGCCGTTCATCGTTTCGGACAAGTCCCAGTCGGGCCATATCCGCAAGTCGCTCAGCCGCCCGACGTTCGAGGCCATGACGGCCGACCTCGTCGAGCGGACCCTGCCGCGGATCGAACAGGCGCTCGACGACGCCAAAGTGACGCCGGACCGTATCGACCATGTCATCCTCGTCGGGGGCCAGACCCGGATGCCCCTGGTCAAAGAGCGGGTCACGAAGTTCTTCGGCCGCGCGCCGGAAGAGAAGGTCGACCCCGATCAGGTCGTGGCCCAGGGCGCCGCGATCCAGTCGGGGATCATCGACGGCCAGGTCCGCGACCTCGTCCTGCTGCTCGACGTGACGCCCTTCGCGCTGGGGATCGAGACCGAGAACGACGGCTACGAAATGATCATCGAACGGAACACCACCATTCCGACGCGCAAGGTCAAGGCCTTCACGACCGTCGAGCACAATCAACGCCGGGTCCGCATCCACGTCCTCCAGGGCGAGGGCTTCCTGGCCTCCATGAACAAGTCCCTGGCCGTGTTCGAGCTGGTCGGCATCGAACCGGCGCCGGCGGGCGTGCCCCAGATCGACGTCGCCTTCGAGATCGACGCCGACGGCCTGGTCCGCGTCTCGGCCAAGGACAAGGAGACCGGGCTCAGCCAAAGGATCGAGGTCCGGCCCTCGTCCGGGCTTTCGCCGCAGGAGGTCCAGGAGCTGCGCCGCAAGGCCGCGGCCCGGCCGTCGTCGAGGAAAGGCGCGAATGCCTGATAAGGACTTTTATCGGACCCTCGGCGTGGCCCGCGACGCGCCGCCGGACGAGATCAAGAAGGCCTACCGTCAGCAGGCCCTCAAGTATCATCCCGACCGGAACCCCGGCAACAAGGAGGCCGAAGAGAAGTTCAAGGAAGCGGCCGAGGCCTATAGCGTTCTGTGCGATCCCGAAAAAAGGTCGGTTTACGACCGCTTCGGGAGCGAGGGGCTGCGGGGCCAGGGCTTCTCCGGCTTCGATCCGTCGGTCTTCGAGGACTTCGAGGACATCCTCGGCAACTTCTTCGGCTTCAGCATCGGTGACCTTTTCGGAAGCGGCGGTCGCGGCCGGGGCGGTGTCCGTCGCAGCCGCGGCCGGGACCTGGCCCTCGAGGTCGAGATCAGCCTCGAGGACGCGGCCCGGGGCGTGGAGAAAGAGATTAGGCTCAACCGGGCCGAGAAATGCCCTGCCTGCGGCGGCTCGAAACGGAAGGCGGGCACGCACCCCGCGGCGTGCCCGACCTGCGGCGGCCACGGCCAGGTCCGCTACCAGCAGGGCTTCTTCACCATGGCCCGGACCTGCCCGCGCTGCCAGGGGGCCGGGGAGATCAACCCTGCGCCTTGCGAGAACTGCCAGGGCCGGGGCGCCGTCAAGGAGAAGCGGGCCCTCAAGGTCCGCATCCCGGCCGGCGTCGAGGAAGGCTCCCGGCTGAGGCTGGTCGGGGAGGGCGAGGCCGGCGACGAGGGCATGCCGGCCGGCGACCTCTATGTCATGACCCGGGTCCGCAAGCACCCCTTTTTCGAGCGCGAAGGGAATGACCTCCTCTGCGAGATCGCCGTCTCCATCACCCAGGCCGCCCTGGGCGCCAGGGTCGAGATCCCGACCCTCGAAGACAGCGAGGTCCTCAAGATCCCGGCCGGCACCCAGCCGGGCGAGACTCTCCGCCTCAAGGGCCAGGGGGTCCAGGACGTCTCGGGCCGGCGCAAAGGGGATCTGTTCGTCAAGGTCCTGGTCCGGACGCCGGAGAACCTGTCCAAGGAGCAAAAAGCCCTGCTGGCCCAGCTCGCGGGGCTGCGCGGCGAAGACATCGAATCCGTCGACAAGTCCGTCACCCACAGGCTCAGGAACATCCTGCCATGAGACGTCGAGAAGCGTGACCGCCAATCAGTTCTTCGTCGCCGCGATCGCCCCGGGGGCCGTCCGGATCGTGCTCAGCGGGGCCGAGCACCGCCATCTGGCCAGGTCCGCCCGGGTCCGGCCCGGTGAAGAGATCTGGCTCTTTGACGGCACCGGCCGCCGCTCCCGAGGCCGGGTCGAAAAGGTCGGCGCCGACCTAACGGAGATCGCCGTTCTCGCGACCGAGGAGCCGGAGCATCTCCGGGCCCGGATCGTCCTGGCCCCGTGCCTCATCGACGCCAAGAAGCTAGAGACCGTGCTGGAGAAGGCGGCCGAGCTCGGCTGCGCCGAATTCGTGCCCGTTGTGAGCGCCAGGTCCTTCCCGGTCTCGGGCGAGCGGTCCGACCGGAAGCTCGACCGCTGGAAGAGGATCGTTCGCGAGACAGCCAAGCAGTGCAAGGCCGCGCTCCTGACCCAGGTCCATGCGCCCCGGCCGCTCAATGACCTGCTGCGCGACCCCGGCGAGGGCCGGCGGCTCTTCCTGAGCGAACACGGCGGCCGCCCGCTGAAGGAGGTCCTGGCGGAGCCTTCCGCCGGTCCGGGAGTCCCCGGACGGGTCGTTCTCCTGATCGGCCCGAAGGGCGGCTGGACCGCCGGGGAGGAGAAGGACATCCGGGAGGCCGGCTTCGAGGCCGTCTCCCTCGGCCGCCGCATCCTCAGGGCCGAGACCGCGGCCGTGGCCGGGGCGGCCATGATCGCCCACTACTGGAACGAGTGACATGTTCCTGCAAGGACAGAAGGTCGGGAAGTACGAGATCCTGCGCTCGCTCGGCAGCGGCGGTTTCGGCTCGGTCTACCTGGCCAAGGACACCTGGCTCGACATCAAGGTGGCCATCAAGGTGCCCCACAAGCAATCGGCCGAGCTCTACAAGCTCCTCAAGGAACCCCGCCTTCAGGCCGCGCTGAGCCACCCGAACATCGTCCGCATGCTGGCCGCGGAGAAGGAGAAGAACGTCTTCTTCATGGTCATGGAGTACATCAAGGGCCCGACCCTGGAGAAGATCCTGGAGACAGAGCGCATCCTGGCGACCGAGCAGGCCATCGATTTCATCAAGCAGATCTCCTACGGCGTCGATCATGCCCACAAGGCCAAGATCATCCACCGCGACCTGCGGCCTTCGAACATCATCGTGTCGGAGGACGGCACGGCCAAGATCACCGATTTCGGGACCTCGGCCTGGCTCAACGCCGTGCCCTACGCCTCGACGCGGATCGGCTCACCGCCGTACATGGCCCCGGAGCAGTTCATGGGCAAGGCCTCCTATGCTTCGGACCTCTACTCGGTGGGCTGCATCTTCTACGAGATGATCATCGGGCGGCCGCCGATCTTCGACCCCGACCCGTTCAAGATCCTGGAGAAGGCCCAGCAGGGCCAGATCACGCCGCCCCGGATCAAGAACGGCCGGGTGCCCCGGGAGATCGACGCCATCATCATGAGGGCCCTGGCGCCCAAGGTCGAGGACCGCTACCAGAGCGCAGCGGAGATCATCCGCGACCTGTCGCTCTACAAGGGCAAGACGCCCAAGACCTCCGAGATCGACGACATCATGCTCCGGATCAAGGCCCGGGAGCAGAAGACGACGGCCCTGTGCTGGAACTGCCGCCGGCCGCTGCCGCCCCGCTCGCGGGCCTGCCCGCACTGCGGCGAAACCACCTGACCCGGGCCATTCCCAAGACCGCCGGATTTCCGATTTCCCCCCTGGAGGCGATTGACTTCGCCGCGAGGGATGATATACTCACCGCGAAGGAGGGCTCATGAGCCCATTTTCGGAAACGAGCGTCGTCTGGAAGAACGGCCGGCTGATCCCCTGGAAGGACGCGACCATCCATCTGGCCTCGCACGTCATCCACTACGGCAGCTCTCTCTTCGAGGGCCTGCGGGCCTACGACACGCCCAAGGGGACGGCCATCTTCCGTCTCCAGGACCACACCAAACGGCTTTACAACTCCTGCAAGATCTACCGCATGGAGATCCCTTACACTCAGGAGGAGTTCAACCGCGGCATCGTCGAATGCGTCCGGGCCAACAAGCTCAAGGCCTGCTACATCCGCCCGATCGTCTACCGGGGCTACGGCACGCTCGGCGTCAACCCCCTCCCCAACCCCGTCGACTGCGCGGTCATGGTCTGGGAATGGGGCCAGTACCTGGGTCCCGAAGCCGTGGAGGCCGGCGTCGACGTCTGCGTGTCCTCCTGGTGGCGCATGGCCCCGAACACGTTCCCGGCCCTGGCCAAGGCCGGCGCCAACTACATGAACTCGCAGCTCATCAAGACGGAGGCCCTGCTCGACGGCTACGAAGAGGGCATCGCCCTCAACATCCGGGGCCATATCAGCGAGGGCAGCGGCGAGAACATCTTCCTGGTCGTCAACGGCACGGTGCTGACGCCGCCGTTGTCCTCTTCGGTCCTGCCGGGCATCACCCGGGACTCGGTCATGAAGCTCTTCGGCGACATGGGCGTGCGCGTCGTCGAGGAGACCATCCCGCGGGAGATGCTCTACGTCGCCGACGAGGTCTTCTTCACCGGCTCGGCCGCCGAGGTCACGCCGATCCGCTCGATCGACAAGATCACGATCGGCAGCGGCAAGCGCGGCCCCCTGACCGAGAAAGTCCAAAAGGCCTTCTTCGAGGTCATCGACGGCCGGCGGGAGGATGTCCGAGGCTGGCTGACGTTCGCCTGAGATCCTAGGAGGTTGTCATGGTCATCGATGAATTCCTGAAGATCGCCATAGAACGCGACGCTTCGGACCTGCACTTCAAGGCCGGCAACAACCCCATGATCCGGGTCCACGGTACCCTCACGCCGCTCACCGGCTACCCCCGGCTGACCGCGCCCGACTGCGAGGAGCTGGCCAACCAGATGATGACCGATTTCCAGCGCAAGCGCCTGACCGAGGACCTCGATCTCGATCTGGCCTACAGCCTGTCGGGCTTCGGCCGCTTCCGCGGCAGCATCTACTACCAGCGCGGCTCCCTGGCCATCGCCCTGCGCATCATCCCGCTTGAGATCAAGACCATCCGGCAGCTCCTTCTGCCCGAGGTCCTGGAGAAGGTCGCCTTCTATCAGCGCGGGCTCGTCCTCGTCACCGGGACCACCGGCAGCGGCAAGACGACCAGCCTGGCCGCCATGGTCGACTACATCAACACCTTCCGGCGCGAGAACATCATCACCATCGAGGACCCGATCGAGTACCTTCACAAGGATAAGAAGAGCACGATCAGCCAGCGCGAGGTCGGCATGGACGTCAGCAGCTTCGCCCGCGGCCTGCGCGGCTGCCTGCGCGAGGACCCGGACGTCATCCTGGTCGGCGAAATGCGCGATCTCGACACCATCGACACGGCCCTCCTGGCCGCCGAGACGGGGCACCTGGTCCTGAGCACCCTCCACACGCTCGACGCGCCGGAGAGCATCAACCGCATCATTTCGGTCTTCCCGCCGCACCACCAGCGCCAGGTCCGTCTCCAGCTGGCCTCGATCCTCAAGGCCATCATCTCGATGCGCCTGATCCCGCGGATGGACGGCCAGGGCCGCGTCCCGGCCGTCGAGGTCATGGTCGCCACGCCCTACATTCAGGAGTGCATCGCCGAGAAGGACAAGACGACCCTCATCCGCGACGCCATCACGGCCGGCGTCTCGCAGTACGGGATGCAGACCTTCGACCAGTCCATCTACCAGCTCTACCGCGACGGCTACATCTCCTTCGAGCAGGGGATGAAGTATTCCTCCAACCCCGACAACTTCAAGCTCCGCATCATGGGCATCCAGTCCACCCTGGACATCGCCACGGAGGAGATGGAAAAGAACATGAGCAAGGTCGAGCGCGCCGAGGGGGAGCCGGAAGAAGAGCCTAAATGAAGGCCCAGCGCGTTCGCGAGACCTTCCTCAATTTCTTCGCCGAGCGGGGACACCGGATCGTCCGGAGCTCGTCCCTCCTGCCCAAGGACGACCCGACCATCCTGTTCACCAACGCCGGCATGAACCAGTTCAAGAACGTCTTCCTCGGGCTCGAGACCCGGGGGTACAATCGGGCGGCGACCGTCCAGAAATGCATGCGGGTCAGCGGCAAACACAACGACCTCGAGACGGTCGGGCGGACGGCCAAGCACCACACCTTCTTCGAAATGCTGGGCAATTTCTCCTTTGGGGACTATTTCAAGAAGGAGGCCGTGGCCTACGCCTGGGACCTCGTGACCCGGGTCTTCGGGCTGCCCCAGGACCGCCTCTATGCCACCGTCTACCTGGACGACGACGAGGCCTATCGCCTCTGGGCCGAGGAGGTCGGGGTCCCCCGGAACCGTATTTTCCGCTACGGCAAGAAGGACAACTTCTGGGCCATGGGCGACACGGGTCCCTGCGGTCCCTGTTCCGAGATCCACTACGACCTCGGGGCGGACATCGAGGCCGGGGAGCCGTTCCAGCTGATCGAGAAGGGCAGCGACCGCTTCGTCGAGCTCTGGAATCTGGTCTTCATGGAGTTCGACCAGGGCGCCGACGGCGTCCTCCGGCCCCTGCCGAAGCCGTCCATCGACACCGGCATGGGCCTCGAGCGCATCACCGCGGTCGTCCAGGGCAAGCGGAGCAACTTCGATACCGACCTGTTCATGCCCCTTATCGAGACCGCGGCCGAGATGGCCAAGCGCGAATATCCGTCGGGCGACGAGGGAGACGTCTCGGTCCGCATCATCGCCGACCACGTCCGGGCCGCGACCTTCCTCATCGGCGATGGCATCTCGCCGGGGAACGAAGGCCGCGGCTACGTCCTGCGGCGTCTCATCCGCCGGGCCTTCCGCCAAGGCAACCTGATCGGCATCGACCGGCCTTTCCTCTTCGAGCTCGTCGGCCGCGTCGTGGACGTCATGAAGGACGCTTACCCCGAGCTCCTCAACTCGGCGGAATACATTTCCAAGGTCTGCCTGGCCGAGGAGGAGCGGTTCGCCCAGACCCTCTCCTCGGGGCTGCGCTTTTTTGACCAGGTCGTCGACGAGACCCGTCAGACCGGCGGGACCGTCCTCGCCGGCGACAAGGTCTTCAGGCTCTATGACACCTTCGGCTTTCCCCTCGACCTGTCCCAGGAGCTGGCCCGGGAGAAGGCCATGGCCGTCGACGAAGCGGGCTTCGTCAAAGAGCTCGAGGAGCAGAAGCGGCGGGCCCGGCTGTCCTGGAAGGGCGAAGCCAAGCGCCGCGAGAAAGAGGTCTACGAGGCCTTCCGCGGCCTCAAGGTCCGGGCCTGCGTCCACGAGACCGTGGAGATGGCGGACGTCCGCATCGCCGGGTTGGTCAGGGACGGCCGGCGCGCCGAGGTCCTGCGGGCCGGGGACAGAGGCGAGGTCATCCTCGAAGAGACCCCGTTCTACGCCGAGGCCGGCGGCCAGGTGGGCGACACCGGCACCCTCAAGAGCGCGGGCGCCTCGGCCGTGGTCGAGAACGTGGCCTTCGCCACGCCGGAGATCATCGTCCATGCCGTCCGGATGCTCGCCGGCGAGCTCCGCGCGGGCGACCGCGTCGACGCCGTGCCCGATCTCGTGCGGCGGCAGTCGATCTCGAACAATCACACGGCGACGCACTTGCTCCACGCGGCGCTGCGGCAGGTCCTCGGCGACCATGTCAAGCAGGCCGGGTCCCTGGTGTCCGCCGAGCGCCTGCGCTTCGATTTCACCCATTTCGCCGCCCTGACTCGCGAAGAGGCGCGCCGGGTCGAAGAGATCGTCAATGCCCGGGTCCGCGAGGACCTCCCGCTCCAGACGCGCCTGACCTCGCTCGAGGAGGGCATCCGCGAGGGGGCCATGGCCATCTTCGAGGAGAAGTACGGCGAGACCGTTCGGGTCGTCGGCATCGGCGACTTCAGCAAGGAGCTCTGCGGCGGCGTCCATGTCAAGTCGACCGGCCAGATCGGCCTGTTCAAGATCCTGGCCGAGACCAGCGTCGCGGCCGGCATGCGGCGCATCGAGGCCGTGACCGGCGAGCCGGCCTATCGCTATGTGCGCGAGCTCGAGGACATGCTGTCCGGCCTCGAAAGAGCGCTGGGTATCTCTCGCAAGGACCTGCCGGCCCGGATCGAAAAGCTCCAGGCCCGGGTCGACGAGCTGGAAAAGGACGCGCGGGAGCTGCGCAAGAAGATACTGGCCGGATCCGTCGAGGCGAAATCCGGGGCCGAAGGCGCCGCCGCAGTCACCAAGTCGGTCAAGGGCCTGGCCGTGCGCGTCGAGCGGCTGGACGGCCTGAGCATGGCCGAGCTCCGCGATACCGCCGACGCCATGAAGCAGAAGCTCGGCAGCGGCATCGTCGTTCTGGGCGCCGTCACGGGCGACAAAGCGTTCATCGTCGCCTCGGTGACGAAGGACCTCATTGGCCGCATCCAGGCCGGGGCCCTGATCAAGGAGCTCGCTCCGGCGATCGGCGGCGGGGGAGGGGGACGTGCCGATTTCGCCCAGTCGGGCGGGTCGAAGACCGGCGAGCTCGAAAAGGCCCTGGGACTGGTTCCCGGCCTGATCGAGCGCCTGGCGGCCTGACCTGGACTATTCATGAAAACGCCTTTTTTCTCCTTCAAACGCGAAGAAGAAGACCCGCGTTTTCACCCTTCGGGCAAGCCGATCCGGCCGCATCTGCTTCGTTGCAAGGGGTTCGCAGTACTCCGAGTACAGCTTCACCCCTTGACGCCTCGCATCTGCAGCCGCCTCGGCTCGTGAATAATCCAGGGTGACCCCGAGATTCACCCCCGGCGGGGATTGCCAAGCCGCCGGCTTTTTGCCAAGATAAGGCGGAACGAGCGATGAAGACTGCCACCCGGACCCTGGCGATCCTGGTCATCTTGACCGTGGCCCCGAGCTTGATCGCGGCCAGCGCCGCCGATCTGCGCACCCTCTACAACCCCATCGTCAAGAAGGTCGCCGGCAAGTACCGGATCGACCCCGAGCTCGTTCACACGGTCATCCGGGTCGAATCCAATTACGACGCTTTCGCCATCTCGTCGGCCGGGGCCATGGGCCTGATGCAGCTCATGCCGGAAACGGCCCTCCAGTACGGGGTCCAGAACGTGTTCGATCCGGGCCAGAACATCGAGGGCGGGGTCCGCTATCTCAAGGACCTGGTCGCGCTCTACGCCGGCAAGACGGCGCTCGTCCTGGCCGCCTACAACGCCGGCCAGGAGGCGGTCCGGAGATACAAGGGCGTGCCTCCCTATCCGGAAACCAGGTCCTACATCGCCGGGATCATGCGCAGCTACAAGAAGCCCACGGTCACGACCAAGAACCCGACCTTCATGGTCAAGGACGCGAACGGCCGGACGATCCTGGTGAACGACCCGGATACCGTGAAGAAGTAGCTCCGTCAGCGGGTCTGCGGCAGAAATCCCCTGATCAGCAGGTTGCGGGGGATGATCTCGAACGTCGCCGGGAGCGCCCCGACGAGATCGCCGTCGAGCTCGAGCAGAACGTTCTCGCCTTCCTCCGGCCAGGCCTCGACCCGGCGGCCCCGGACGACCCGCACCTTCGGGTGGGTCACGTGGCTGCCGTTCATGAGCTTCCAGCCGTGCCGGCAGAACTCGAAGAAACGGAAGCCGCGGACGAGGACGCTGTCGAAGAGGCCGTCGTCCAGGCGGGCGTCGGGCGCGACCTTCATGCCCTTGCCGAAGATCTTGCCGTTGGCGATGGCCCCGATGAGATATTCGCCGTCCGGCAGGTCCTCGCCGTCGACGCGGATGCGGACGCGCTTGTTCTTGTAGTGGACCATGGTCGAGACCAGGCAGCGGACGTACGAGGTGGCCTTGCGGCGCAGGCGGCGCTCGTTGACCTCCCGGACGACCTCGCCGCCGAGGCCGAAATCGGCGACGTTCAGGAAGTAGCGCTCTTGCACGCCGCCGCCCTGGAGCCGATAGCTGACCTTGCCCACGTCCATGCGGACGCCCGGCGCGTCGGTGAGGACCCTCAGCGCGCCCGCGAGCCCGGCCGGGATGCTCAGGCTCTTGATCAGGTCGCAGCCGGTGCCTGCCGGAACGACTCCCAAAGCAGCGTCCGGATTGATCATCTGCCGGTTCTCGTAGAAGCCGTTGGCGATCTCGTTGAGAGTGCCGTCGCCGCCGACGCCGATGACCAGCTCCGTGCCGTCCTTGATGGCCTCCCGGGCCAGGTCCGTGGCGTGCAGAGGCTGTTCGGTGAACTCGTACTTGAACTCGCGGATGAAATGGCGCAGCCCTTCGCGGATCTCGCCCCAGCGCTTGCGGGTCCGGCCCCGGTTCGAGGCCGGGTTGACGATGACCTTGGTCTTAAGCCGCATTGGGGGATCCTGGGGGCGCCGGCGGCTGGCCCTTCTTGCCGAACAGGGACAGCCCGATGATGCCGCCGATGGCGCCTGCCGCAGCGAAAACGGCTGCGGACACGAGCAGCCCCAGCAGGAACCAGCCGGGGGAGAGGAAGCCGCCGCTCCGGTTGAGCGCGTCCTGGATCCCCGAGGGCATCTGCCCGCCGAGCTCGCCGGCTTTGTCGAGGATGCGCCGGGCCAGCCCCAGGCTGAAGGGGCGCAGCGGGATGGAGATCAGGGCGTCGACGACGGCGGCGACGATACCGGTCAGGGCCCCGACGATCGCCCCGTCGCCCGTCGTCAGGAGGACCGGTGACGCGGCAGCCAGCATCTTGGCCGCGACCGCGGCGCCGCCTACGATCCAGAGGCAGCAGACGCAGTTGCCGATGCTGATGAAAGGCAAGCCCGACAGGACGCCGGCCGCGATCCCGGCGATCAGGGCGGGCCGGAAATATTCGGGTCTCTGGGTCATGGGGCCTCCTCGCGAGACGGACCTATTCTATTTTTTCGCTGCGGCAATTTCAAGCCTGCGGGCCTCCCGGCGTTCGGCCCGGGCACGGACGAGATCGGCCACCCCAGTGATGAAATAGTAGGGGAGGATCGTGCCCCAGGCGAAACCCGTTGCGAATCGGAGGCCGATCGGGGTTCTCCAGAGCCCCAGAATGCCGCCTCCCGCGTCCACGGCCATGGGCAGGGTCAGGGCCAGGAGCAGGCGAGCCGAGGGCAGCGAGAGCCGGGAAAAGCCGCGGACCAGGGGATAGGCCAGGAGCCCGGCCGCGAATCCTGTATAGATGCCCAGACAGCGGCCGCAGACGGCCAGCGGCAGGCCGTTCAGATGGAAACAGCGGTCCGGGATCTGGTGGCACAGCGGGGCGAAAACGGCATAGAGGAACCTGGAAGCCATCGTCTGGCCGTGGCTGGCCAGCCAGGGCGCCAGGAAGATCGAAGCCAGCCAGACGGCCGTCCCGGCTGCGGTAAAAGCCCAGATCCGAGCGACTGTCCGATGCTTTGCCGCCGTTGCCATGCGTGTATTCTATCCGGACAGCCGGCTCGTGTCACCTGACTTCTCTTCTCTTAGCCGAAAGCGGCCCCTGACACATTGGAAAGAGCGGCCAATTGACAAATCTCGGGATACTGCTATATTATCCCGTAAACTGACCGACAGTCAGTTATTGGATTTCATTATAAAGTGCGCGAACTTCGCCTGAAAGATCAGAGTTTTCCGTGACCGTCGCCGATCGCCGGGAAAGGGACAAGCAGCTGCGCCGGGACAGCATCGTCGATGCCGCCGAGAGGCTCTTTTTCGCCAAGGGATTTGCCGCCTCGACCATCGACGAGGTCGCCGAGGCCGCCGAACTGAGCAAGGGCACCATCTATCTCTATTTCAAGAACAAGGACGAGATCTACGTCGCCATCGTCCAGCGCGGCTTGCGCATGCTGATGGATTCGTTCCGCGACATCATGGCCTCGAGCGCGACCGGCATGGACAAGGTTCTCGGCTTGGGCCAGGCCCTGGTGTCGTTCTACGAGAGGCATCCCGACCACTTCAAGGCCGTCTTCTATCATCGCGAGGTCCCGGCGAGCTCGTTGCGGGACGAGAACCGGGACGGCTCCTCCGTCAGCTCTCTGAAACAGGACCTGGCAGAGCTCTACGCCCTCTGCATCGGGGCCATGCGGGCCGGCCTCGCCGACGGCTCCATCCGGCCCGACATCGATCCCGTCAAGGCCACGATCGTGCTGGTGGGCATGATCCTGGGCCTCGTCCGCACGATCACCCTGATGGAGGAGAAGCTCCTGCTCGAGAAGTTCGATTTCGGCGGAAGCGACATGATCCGGGCGGCGTTCGAGATGATCGGGCGCCCCCTGGCCTCGGGCGGCGCGCCGGCACCCCCGGAGGGCCATTGACGCCTCCGCGTCGCTGAGGACCGTTTTATCTCATCTCGGAAATGACCGATGAACCTGAATAGATATGCCAAAAGCCCGCATGCGCTCCCGGACGGGAGCGAAAGGAGTGCCCGATGATCCGCAAGCCCTTCAAGCTCAGGCCGAACCGGCTGGCCCTGGCGGTCCTGCTCGCCGCCGTCACCATAGGAGCGGCCTGTAAGAAGACGTTCCCCCCTCCATCCACTCCCGAGGTCGCCGTCGTCACCCTTCAAACAGAGGCACTCAAGCTGACCACCGAATTGCCCGGCCGCACTACGGCCTATCTCGTCGCCGAGATCCGGCCCCAGGTGAACGGCATCATCCAGAAGCGCCTGTTCACGGAGGGCTCGGACGTCGCGGCGGGCAGCCTGCTCTACCAGATCGATGCGGCTCCGTATCAGGCGGCATACGACCAAGCCAAGGCCGCGCTGGCGGTGGCCGAATCCCACGTCCCGCCCGCCCGCTCCCGCGCCGAGCGCTTCAAGACCCTCGTGGCCGTCCACGCCGTCGGCCAGCAGGACTACGAGGACGCGGTCTCGGCGTTGGCCACGGCCGACGCCGGCGTGGAGTCGGCCCGGGCGGCCCTGGAGAACGCCCGCATCAACCTCGGGTATACGCCCATCAAATCGCCCATCTCCGGCCGCATCGGGCGCTCTACCGTGACCGTTGGCGCCCTGGTCAATGCTTACCAAGGCGCCCCCTTGGCCGTCGTCCAGCAGCTGGATCCCATCTATGTGGACGTCATCCAGTCCAGCGCCGAGGTCCTTCGCCTGCGGCGGAACATGGAGAGCGGACGGCTCACGCAGGACAAGGAGGCCTGGAGCAAGGTCCGCCTGAAGCTCGAGGACGGCACGTCTTATTCTGCGGAGGGCGCGCTCCAGTTCCGGGACATCACGGTGGACCCGAGCACGGGCTCGGTCATCCTGCGGGCCGTCTTTCCCAATCCGGACAAGGTCCTGCTCCCCGGCATGTTCGTGCGCGCCGTCGTTGGAGAGGGGCTGAACGAGAAAGCCCTCCTCGTTCCCCAGCAAGGGGTCAGCCGCGACACGAAGGGCAACCCTTATGCCCTGATCGTCAACGGCGAGAACAAGGTCGAACAGCGGTCGCTCGAGCTCGACCGGGCCATCGGCGATAAGTGGCTCGTGGCCAAGGGGCTCGCCGCCGGCGACCGGGTCGTGGTCGAGGGCCAGCTCCGAGTGCGGCCCGGCGCTTCGGTGAAGGCCGTCCCCTTTGACGCCAACGCCGCGAAGTAGGACCGCGGAGGCGCATCATGCTATCTAAGTTCTTCCTGAATCGACCGGTCTTCGCCTGGGTCATCGCCATCGCCATGGCGGCGGCGGGACTTCTGGCCATCACCAACCTGCCGGTCTCTCAGTATCCGCCGATCGCTCCCCCCTCCATCTCCATCTCGTCCTATTACCCCGGCGGGGCGGCGGAGACCGTGGAGAACAGCGTGACCCAGATCATCGAGCAGAAGATGACCGGCTTCGACAATCTGCTCTACATGGCCGCCACGAGCGATTCCTCCGGCGCGTCGCGGCTCGATCTGACCTTCGCCCCGGGCACCGACCCGGACCTTGCCTGGGCCCAGGTGGAGAACAAGCTCCAGCTGGCCATGGCCAACCTGCCCTCCGTCATCCAGACCCAGGGGGTCGTCGTCAGCAAGTCCACGAGGAACTACCTGCTCATCGTCGGCCTGATCTCGGAAGACGGGAGCATGGACGGCCGGGACCTCATGGACTACGCCAAATCCAACGTCGAGAACGTGCTGGCGCGCGTCCAGGGCGTGGGAGAGGTGATGGCCTTCGGCTCCGATTATTCCATGCGCGTCTGGCTCAACCCGGACAAGCTCACGGATTACCGGCTGACCATCCAGGACGTCGTGACGGCCCTGAGGTCTTACAATGTCGAGGTCTCGGCCGGCCAGCTCGGCGGCATGCCGGCCGTGCCGGGCCAGCGCCTGAACGCCTCGATCATCGTCCAAAACATGCTCCAGAAACCCGAGCAGTTCGCCCAGATCCCCCTGCGCACCAACCCGGACGGCTCGGTCGTCCGCATCAAGGACGTCGGGCGGACGGAGCTCGGCACGCAGTCCTACAACGCCGAGATCTACTACAACGGCAAGCCCTCCGCGGGCCTGGCCGTCCGCCAGGCCGCCGGCGCCAACGCCCTGGACACGGCCCAGGCCGTCAAGGCGAAAATGGCTGATCTGAGCCGCTACTTTCCCTCCGGCATGAAGGTCACGTATTCCAACGACACGACGCCCTTCATCAAGGTCTCCATCGAGGAGGTGGTCAAGACCCTCTTCGAGGCCGTCCTGCTCGTCTTCCTGATCATGTGGCTCTTCCTCGGGAACCTCCGGGCCACGCTGATCCCGACGATCGCCGTCCCGGTCGTGCTCCTGGGAACGTTCGCCCTGCTCGGCCTCTTCGGCTACTCGATCAACATGCTGACCATGTTCGCCATGGTCATGGCCATCGGCCTGCTCGTCGACGATGCCATCGTCGTCGTCGAGAACGTCGAGCGGATCATGTCCGAAGAGGGGCTCTCGCCGCGCGAGGCGACGGCCAAGTCCATGAACCAGATCACGAGCGCCCTGATCGGCATCGGGCTCGTCCTCTCGGCCGTGTTCGTGCCGATGGCCTTCTTCGCCGGCTCGACCGGCGTCATCTACCGGCAGTTCTCCGTGACGATCGTTTCGGCCATGCTCCTGTCCGTCGTCGTCGCCTTGATCCTGACGCCCGTCCTCTGCGCGTCGCTCCTCAAGCCCGTCGCGGCCGGCCACGACACCTCCGAGACGACCTTCCGCCTGCTGCGCCCGTTCTTCCGCGGGTTCAACCGCAATTTCTCCCGGCTGCGCGAGGCCTACGCCCGCCTCGTCGGCCACGCCCTGAGCCGGAGGAGGCGCTATATCGCCGTCTTCCTGCTGATCGTGGCCCTGATGGCGTTCCTGTTCTTCAGGATGCCGACCTCCTACCTGCCCGACGAGGACCAGGGGGTCCTGCTGACCCAGGTCATGCTGCCCCGGGGCAGCACGTTCGAACAGACGAAGGCCATCATGGTCCGGATCCAGGACTATTTCCTGGAGAGCGAGAAAGACGCCGTCGATTCGAGCATGTACGTCGTCGGCTCGGGCTTCTCCGGAAGCGGCCAGAACACGGGCATGTTCTTCGTCAAGCTCAAGGACTGGAAGTTCCGCAACGCCGCGCGTCTCCGGGTCAAGGCGGTCGCCGCGAGGGCCAACGCGGACCTGTCGCGCATCCGCAACGCCTCCATCTACGTCCTCGCGCCTCCGGCCGTGACCGAGCTGGGCATGTCCACCGGATTCGAGCTCCAGCTGCTCGACATGGGAGGCCTGGGCCATGAGGCCCTGACCGCGGCCCGCAACCAGCTCATGGGCCTGGCGGCCAAGGACCCGAGGCTGGCGGTCGTCCGGCCCAACGGCCTGGAAGACGTGCCCCAGTACCGGGTTGACGTGGATTGGGACAAGGCCGGCGCCCTGGGCGTGCCCATCACTTCGATCAACAGCACGGTCTCGGCCGCCTTCGGCAGCGCCTACGCCAACGACTTCATCCAGCGCGGCCGGATCAAACGGGTCTACGTCCAGGCGGACGCCCCCTACCGCATGCTGCCTCAGGACCTCGAAAGGCTCTACGTCCGCAATAATGCCGGGACGATGGTCCCTCTTTCCGCCTTCGCCACGGGCCGCTGGACCTCGGGCTCGCCGCGCCTCGAACGCTATAACGGGTTCCCGTCCATGGACATCCAAGGCCAGGCCGCGCCCGGCCACAGCTCGGGCGAGGCCATGAAGGCCATGGAGGAGCACATCGCCAAGCTGCCGGCGGGCATCGGATATGATTGGACGGGGCTGTCCTATCAGGAACGGCAGTCCAGCTCCCAGACAGGTCCTCTCTACGCGTTCGCCATCTTCGTCGTCTTCCTGTGCCTGGCGGCTCTCTATGAAAGCTGGCCGATCCCCATTTCGATCCTGATGGCCCTGCCCCTGGGCGCGATCGGCGGCATCATCGCCACCTCGCTGCGCGGCCTGACCAACGGCGTCTATTTCCAGATCGGCCTGCTGACCACCCTGGGCCTGACCGCCAAGAACGCCATCCTGATCGTCCAATTCTCCAAGGTCCGTATGGAGGCGGGCATGGAACTCGTCCAAGCCACCCTCGAGGGGGCGAGGCTCAGGCTCCGCCCCATCCTTATGACCTCTCTGGCCTTCGGCTTCGGCGTCCTGCCGCTGGCCGTGAGCCACGGCCCCGGGTCGGGCTCCCAGAACGCCATCGGCACGAGCGTCCTCGGCGGGATGGTCACCGCGACCCTGCTGGTGCTCATCTTCTCGCCGCTGTTCTACGTCCTGATCGAGAAGCTCTCCGGGCGCGTCCGGAAACACGTCCCCGCCGACGAGAGCGCCGTCGAGACGGCAAAGGAGAAGTAAGATGCGCGGCAAGATCGTCTCAATGGCGTTGGCCGTCCTCCTCCTCGGCGGCTGCACGATGATCCCGAAATACCATCGTCCCGAGGCGCCCGTTCCGGCCGCCCTGCCGGGGGGCGCGGGGGCCGGACCGTCCTCCGCCGCGCCGGCGGCCTCGGAGCTCGCCTGGCGCGAATTCTTCACCGACCCCGGTCTCCGGGCCGTCATCGAGCTGGCCCTGGCCAATAGCCGGGACCTGAGGATCGCCGCGCTCGGCGTCGAGAGGGTCCGGGCCCTCTACAGGATCCAGAGGTCCGAGCTGTATCCGGGCGCAGCGGTCGCCGCCGGCCTGGACAAGTCCAGGATCCCTGCCCAGGCTTCGTCGACCGGCACAGCCTACACGCTCGAACAGGACAGCGTCCTGGGCACCGCCTCGTGGGAGATCGATCTGTTCGGCCGCCTGCGCAGCCTCAAGGCCGGGGCCCTGAATCAGTACCTGGCCACGGTCGAGGGCCGGCGGGCGGCCCAGATCTCGCTCCTGGCCGCGGTCGCCGACGGATACCTGCTCTTCGCGGCGGACCGCGAGTCCCTCGACCTGGCCCGAGCGACCCTGGAGACCCAGAAATCCTCCTTCGACCTGATCCAGCAGAGCCGTGATGCCGGCGTGGCCTCCGATCTGACGCTTCGCCAGTCTCAGAGCCTGGTCGAAGCCGCCCGGGTCGACGTCGCCCGCTACACCGGTCTCGTGGCCACGGACAAGAACTTCCTGGATCTCCTGGCCGGGACGCCGGTCCCGGCCGATCTCCTGCCCGGACGGCTGGCCTCGGTCGCCGAGCTGAAGGACGTCTCGGCCGGCCTGGATTCGGGGATCCTCCTTCAGAGGCCCGACATCCTGGCGGCCGAGTACCGGCTCAAGAGCGCCAACGCCAACATCGGAGCGGCCCGGGCCGCCTTCTTCCCGCGCATCTCGCTGACGGGAGCGCTGGGCACCCTGGCGCCGGCCCTTGCCCACCTGTTCGAGTCCGGCACGGGCTATTGGAGCTACTCGCCCCAGATCACCCAGCCGATCTTCGCCGGCGGTTCCCTGATCGCCAACCTCAAGGGCGCCAAAGCGGACCGCGACATCGCCGTCGCCCAATACGAGAAGGCCATCCAGAGCGCGTTCCGGGAGGTCAGCGACGCCATGGTCCTGAGATCGGCCCTGGATGACCAGCTGAGCGCCCAGGAATCGCTGGTGAAGGCCCTCGACGAGAGCTATCGCCTGTCCGAGGCCCGCTTCAAGGAAGGCGTCGACAGCTATCTCGGCGTCCTCGTGACGCAGCGGTCGCTCTATGACGCCCAGCGGGGCCTCGTCCTGACCCGGCTGGCCCGCAGATCCAACCAGGTCGAGCTATTCAAGGTGCTGGGCGGAGGGCTCTAGGAGACGGCGGCCGGTCGCCGCGTCAAGCCGCGGGCGTCCGATTTTCCGGTTTCCGTTGACAGGGCCGGAGGTCCTTGGGTAAATTAATGCGGGAGCTCTCGGGCCCCCAGGACCATTTGAAGAAGGAGGACGCGCGATGACCCGATCCATGAAGGTTTCCGTCGCTCTCGTAGGTTTGCTCGCCCTCGTGGCGCCCTGGGCTCCCGCCCAAACGGAGGAGACCAACGCCATCCTCGGCCAGGCCGGATCGAGCGTTCTGGCGCTGGTCAGCTACGGCGCCGACAAGGCCGAGATCCTCAAGGGATCGGCGTTCGCGTTCGGCGAGGACGTCATCGTCACAGCCTACCACGTCGTGGCCCAGGCCAACGACGTCGAGGGCCTGAACATCAAGGGCAAGAAGATCAAGCTCGAGGGTCTCCTCGGGGTCGACAAAGCCCACGACCTCGCCCTTCTCAAGCCCAAGGGCAAGCTCCCGGCCCTGCCGGTCGGCTCGGCCGACAACCTGGCCGCCGGGGCCCGCCTCTTCGCTCTGGGCTCCAACGAGTCCGGGCAGGTCGTCATCTCGGAGGGCACCTTCCGAAGGGTCGTCGACATGGGCGCGGCCGGCAAGATCTTCGAGATCACGATGCCTTGCCCCGATCAGTTCCGCGGCGGCCCGCTGGTCGACGTCAACGGCCAGCTGATCGGCCTGCTGTTCATAGGGGATAGGGGGCTCAAATTCGGACTGCCGGTCGCGACCATCGCCAATGTGGCGAAGACGGCCAAGGCCGCCGAGTTCAAGTCCCAAACCCCGGTGAACTATTTTGAAACGATCGACGGCAATAATTTCGCCGGCCGGGCGGCCATCGCGCTCGACGAGCAGATGACGGCCCGGCTCTATCTGGAGAAATCGGTCAAGCTCAATCCGTCGGACCTGTCGGGCCTGACGATGCTGGCCGATATCTATTCGAACCAGAGGGACTATACCGCCGCCGCTTCCACCTACCGGAAGGCGACCGAGCTCGACCCCAAGAACGCCGACGCGTTCTTCGGCCTGGGCACGATCCTGCTCAAACAAACCCAGTACAAGGATGCGGCCCAGGCCCTGGAGAATGCTGTGGCCCTGGGCTACAGCGGCAAAGAGGTCCAGATGGATCTTGGCCAAGCCTATGAGGCCATCCCCGATTTCGCCAAGGCCGCGGCGGCCTATGAAAAATACATCGGCCTGGGGACGGCCAGCGCCTGGGCGGCCCAGCTGCGGCTCGGCTTCTGCAAGACGAAGCTCGGCGAGTATGACGCCGCCGTCGCCGCCCTCCTCGAGGCCCAGAAGGCCCAGCCCAAGGACCTCAAGGTCCGTGACCAGCTGGCCGTCACCTATTCGGAAGCCAAGCGTTACGAAGACGCCGAAGGGGTCTACAACGCCATGGCCCAGCTCAGCCCGCCCGAGGCCTTGGGCTTCTATCGCCGGGCCTTCCAGATGTACGACCAGGCCGGCCTCTTTGACAAGGCCGTCGTGCCGCTCAAGAAGATCGTCGAGCTCGATCCCAAGAACGAGACCAATCCCTACTGGCTGGGCATGACCTACTTCAAGGCCAAGGACTATGACAATGCCGTGGCCGCGTTCAAGCAGTGCCTGGCCATCAAGCCCGACTTCCCTCAGGCCTGGGGCCAGATCGGGGCGTCCTATCTCAACGCCAAGAAATACCGGGAGGCCGCCGAAGCCTACAAGAAATACGCCGAGTTTCAACCCGAGGACGCCTCGGGCTGGCTGAACATCGGCGTCGCCTATAACCAGGCCAAGGACTACGAAGCGGCCCTCGAGCCGCTGAAGAAGTGCGTGGCCCTCAAGCCGGATGACCCCTATGCGCTCGTCAATCTGGCCATCGTCTACATCAACCTGAAGGACAACTACAGCGCCAAGGACGTGTATAATAAGCTCTTGACCTTGGATCCGGCCCTGGCGGAGAAGATCAAGAAATACATCCGTTGACCGGGGGCCGACGAGCCTCCGGCCTAAGCATTGAAAGGGCAGATGGCGGAATTGGCAGACGCGCTAGGCTTAGGACCTAGTTCCCGATGAGGGAGTGCGGGTTCGAGTCCCGCTCTGCCTACTGATGTCCCGCCCCGCCAGGGACGCAGAATAGATCCCGGGCCGATCCCGGCCCATGAAAGAGAATCGCATGGACACACCCGCCCGTCAGAGCCGGCTGACCGATCTCAGCCCCAGCCGGAAGGAGATCGCGCTCGAGATACCGGACGCCGAATTCGGCCAGGAATACGAGCGCATCCTCGGGGAATACGTGGGCAAGGCCAAGCTCGACGGCTTCCGCAGGGGCCGGGCCCCGCGCGAGCAGGTCAAGGCCCTCTTCGATCACGACATCCGGCATGACGTCTACGACGCCCTCATCCCGCGCGTCCTCGAGGAAGAGCTCAAGGCCCTGCGGCTGAAGCCGGTCAACGTCCCCGAGCTCAAGGACCTGAAGCACGAGCCGGGGCAGCCCCTCAAGGCCACGGCCGTCTTCGAGGTCCTGCCCGATTTTGAGCTGCCGGACTATCGAGCGGTCCAGATCAAAAAGAAGCCCGCCGAAGTCGGGGAGGCTGACATCGACAAGGCCATGGAAGACCTGCGGGCCCGGGCCGCAGAATACGTCCCCGTCTCGGGCCGGGGGGTGGCCGATGCGGACTACGCCGTGGTCGAAATGCAGGGCCGGGACATCAAGGCCAAGCGTCTGCTGCCGGTCGAGAAGGCCGTGGTCCTCGCCGGTCACTCCGAGAACGAGCCGGGCCTGAACGAGAAGCTCCTGGGCATGACCCCCGGCGAGGAGCGGACCTTCGAGGTCGTCTATCCCAAGGAGCACGCCAATAAGCGGGTGGCCGGCAAGGACATCGTCTACAGCCTCAAGGTGCGGGAGATCAAGGAGAAGAAGCTGCCGGCCCTCGACGACGAGTTCGCCAAGAGCGTCGGCGTGGCCGAAGGCCTGGCCGCCCTCAAAGATAAGGTCCGACAGGAGCTCCAGACCGGCCGGGAGCGGGCCACCCAGAACGAGGCGGCCTCCGAGGTCCTCAAGACGATCGCCGGCAAGGTCAGCCTGGAGCTGCCGGAATCGGCGGTCGAGCAGGAAGCCCTGGCCATCCTGAGGCGGCTCCTTTCGGCCTATGGGGACCGCGGCGTCGCCCCTGAGGCTCTGGAGGTGCTTCGGACAGAGGCCCGCCGTCAGGCCCTCGAACACCTCAAGAACCACCTGATCATCGAGAAGATCGCCCAAAGAGAGGGTTTTCAGGTCTCGGACGAAGAGCTCCAGGCGGAGATCCGCGCCCTGGCCCGGGCCAACAACATCCAGGAGGCCGCCCTGGCCGACCTTATCCGCAGGGACGAGTCCCGCCGGGAGGAAATGGTCGAAAACCTGCTCTTCCGCAAGACAGTTGACTTTCTCATGAAAACGTCTATAATGAGCTAACCAAGGCTTTCAAACCCCGCGGCTCTCCCTGATGAGCATGTCAGATCGAATATAAAGCGGCCAGAATCAATATCTTGAGCCGCATACAAGAACAGGGGAGGGGCCCCCGCGGGCCCGGAGCGTGAGCATGCAGGATTCCAACGAACACACCGAGGTCCTCAGGAACATCCCCCTCATTCCGCTGAGGGACCTGGTCGTGTTCCCGGCCACCCTGGTGCCGTTCATCGTCGGCCGGTCCTCGTCCATCCAGGCCCTGGAAAAGGCCGCCGAGAAGGACAAGATGATCTTCCTGGCCGCCCAGATGGACGCCTCGGTCGACAACCCGACGCCCAAGGACATCTATTCAGTCGGCGTGACGGCCAAGATCATCCGGACGATCAAGAGCGACGACCGGAACATGAAGGTCATCGTCGAGGGCAAGAGCCGGGCCCGGATCGTCGAATACTTGAGCACCTACCCCTTCTACCAGATCCTGGCCAAGGGCATCAAGGAGGTCGACGACCACCTGCCCGAATCCCGGGAGCTCCTGAAGCGGGTTCTGGCCCTCTTCGAGGATTATCTCAAGCTCAACCAGAACACCAACCTGGATTCGATCATCCCGGCCCTCCGGGAGAACACCCCGGAGCGGATCACCGACATCATCGCCTCGCACGTCTACATGCCCCTCGAGGAGAAACAGAACCTCCTCGAGACGGTCAACAGCTTCGAGCGGATGCGCCGGCTCAACTATGTGCTGGAGAACGAGATCCTGAAGATCCATTCCGCCTACCAGAAAGACCCGAACCGGGCCGCGGCGGCCCGGCGGCGGGGTTCCTTCAAGGACCAGCCGGGCGGCGGCCAGAAGCCGTTCCCGCCGGGCGCCCCGGGCGGCCGCAAGGACGACCAGCCGAACGAGATCGAGGAGCTGCGCCAGAAGGTGGCCAAGGCCAAGATGCAGCCCGATGCCGAGGAGAAGGCTTACAAGGAGATCGAGCGGCTCGAATCCATGCCCCCGATGTCGGCCGAGGCTACGGTCAGCCGGAACTATCTCGACTGGCTCATCTCGCTGCCATGGGTCAAGAAAACGCGGGAGAAGCGGGACCTCAAGGAGGCCGAGCGCATCCTCAACGAGGACCATCATGGCCTGGATAAGGTCAAGGAGCGCATCCTCGAGTACCTGTCCATCCGCCAGCTGGTCAAGAACCCGCGGGGCGTCATCCTCGGGCTGATCGGGCCGCCGGGCGTCGGCAAGAGCTCACTGGGCAAATCCATCGCCCGGGCCACGGGGCGCAAGTTCGTCCGCCTGTCCCTTGGCGGCGTGCGCGACGAGGCCGAGGTCCGCGGCCACCGGCGGACCTACATCGGCGCCTATCCCGGCCGCATCATCCAGATGATCAAGCGAGCGGGCACCAAGAACCCCGTCTTCCTGCTCGACGAGGTCGACAAGATGAGCATGGACTTTCGGGGCGACCCGGCCTCGGCCCTGATGGAGGTCCTCGACCCGGAGCAGAACAGCACCTTCCTCGATCACTACATCGACACCGATTTCGACCTGTCCCAGGTCATGTTCATCGTCACGGCCAACATGCTCGATCCCATCCCCAAGCCGCTCATCGACCGGATGGAGATCATCCGCATCCCCGGCTACACGGAGGACGAGAAGCTCGAGATCGCCAAGCGCTTCCTCATTCCCAAGCAGATGGAGGCCCACGGGCTGACCGAGGCCAACCTCAAGCTCAGCGACCACGCCCTGATGAAGCTCATCCGCAGCTACACCCGGGAGGCCGGCGTCCGCAACCTCGAGCGCGAGATCACCACGGTCTGCCGCAAGGTCGTGAAGAGGGTCGTCGAGAAAGGCAAGGACCATGGTGAGCACGTCACCCCGAAGAACCTCGAGAGCTACCTCGGCATCCCGAAGTTCCGCCGCTCCGAGTTCGACAAGCGCGACGAGGTCGGGGTCAGCACGGGCCTGGCCTGGACCGAGTTCGGCGGCGAGCTGCTGCGCTTCGAAGCGACCAAGATCCACGGCCGGGGCAACTTCACCCTGACCGGCCAGCTCGGCGAGATCATGCAGGAATCGGCCCAGGCGGCCTTCTCCTTCGTCCGCGGCAAGATCTACGAGCTTGACATCGCCAAGGACCTGCACCGGAATTCCGACATCCATATCCATGTCCCCGAAGGCTCGACGCCGAAGGAAGGCCCCTCGGCGGGCATCACCATCGCCACGGCCATCATCTCGCTCCTGACCGACATCCCGGTCAGCAAGAAGGTGGCCATGACCGGCGAGATCACTTTGAAAGGCAAAGTCCTGCCTGTCGGCGGGATCAAGGAGAAGCTCTTGGCCGCCTACCGGGAAGGCATCCGCGAGGCCATCATGCCCCTCGACAATCAGCCCGAGCTCAAGGACCTGCCCAAGGTCCTCAAGAGCGGGATGACCATCCACCTCGTCGAGACCATGGACGAGGTCCTGAAGATCGCCCTGACCCGCGAGCTGCCCAAGAAGCCGTCGGAGCCTCACGACAAGAAGCCCGGCGAGGGCGAGAGGCCGGCGCCGGCGGCCCGGACGGCCGAGGATGATGCGGCCAAAGAGCCGCCCCTGACCAACTGATCACCGTTTTTGACAACATAATCTCGAAACCGAATCCACGATGGGAGAAAGACCACACATGGTGACGAAGAAGACCGACAACCCCAGCAACCCCGTTGCCGAGACCGCCCCCGTCAACAGGGAATACAACCTGATCGACCTCGAGGCCAAGGACCTCGCGGGCCTGGCCAAGGTCGCCTCGGCGATCGGGCTGCCCGACGACGAGATCGAAGGCTCGAGCAAGCACCACCTGGTCTTCAAGATCCTGGAGGCCCAGGCCAAGAAGCAGGGCCTGCTCTTCTCGGAGGGCGTCCTGGAGTGCCTCGAGGACGGCTTCGGCTTCCTGCGGGCCCCGGAGTTCAGCTACCTGCCGAGCCAGGACGACATCTACGTCTCGCCCTCGCAGATCCGCAAGTTCCAGCTCCGGACCGGCGACACCATCTCAGGCGTCGTCCGGGCCCCCAAGAACGGGGAGAAGTACTTCGCCCTGATCAAGATCGAGGCCGTCAACTTCATGCATCCCGACATCATCATCGAGGAGCGCCGGAACATCCACTTCGAGGCCCTGACGCCTCTCTATCCGTTCGAGATGATCAAGCTCCAGGACGGCAACCCCAAGAACATGAACGCCCGGGTTATGGAGCTGCTGACGCCCGTCGGCAAGGGCCAGCGCGGCCTCATCGTCTCGCCGCCGCGGGCCGGCAAGACGACCATCCTCAAGACGATCGCCAAGTCGATCGAGAAGAACCACCCCGAGATCTTCCTCATCGTCCTGCTCATCGCCGAGCGGCCCGAGGAGGTCACCGACTTCAAGCGGAGCGTCAATGGCGAGGTCGTGGCCTCGACCTTCGACGAGCCGCCGACCCGCAACGCCCAGGTCGCCAACATCGTCCTGGAGAAGGCCAAGCGCTTGGTCGAGATCAAGCGCGACGTCGTCATCCTGCTCGACTCCATCACGCGCCTGGCCCGGGCCCACAACGCCATCGTCCCGCCCTCGGGCAAGGTCCTGTCGGGCGGCATCGACGCCAACGCCCTGCACAAGCCCAAGAAGTTCTTCGGCTCGGCCCGCAAGATCGAGGAGGGCGGCTCGCTGACCATCCTGGCCACGGCCCTGGTCGACACCGGGAGCCGGATGGACGAGGTCATCTTCGAGGAGTTCAAGGGCACCGGCAACATGGAGATCAACCTCGACCGGCGCCTGGTCGACAAGCGGGTCTTCCCGGCCATCGATATCAGCCGCTCCGGGACGCGGAAGGAAGAGCTCCTCATCGAGGAGAACGACCTCAACCGGATCTGGGTCCTGCGCAAGGTCCTCAGCCAGATGAACGAGGTCGAGGCGGTCGAGCTTCTCATCGACAAGCTCGGCAAGACCAAGACCAACCAGGACTTCCTCAACCAGATGACCAAGGGCATGTAGGAGGCCCGCGGTGAAGACCCTGGGCCTCCTCGGAGGCATGACCTGGCATTCGACGGTCGACTATTACCGGCTCATTAACCAAGGCGTGCAGGAGAGGCTGGGGGGCTCCCACTCCGCGAGGATCCTCCTCCTCTCGGTCGATTTCAGCCCGGTCGAGCACATGCAGAACAGGGGAGAGTGGCGGGCGCTCGGGCAGCTGATGGCCGGCGCCGCCAGGAGCCTCGAAGGCGCCGGCGCCGAGGCCGTCGTCATCTGCGCCAACACCATGCACCAGCTGGCCGACGATATCACCGCGGCCGTGAAGATCCCGCTCATCCACATCGCCGACGCGGCAGCCGCGGAGGTCAAGAAAAAGGGCCTCAAGACGGTCGGCCTCCTCGGCACCCGCTACACCATGGAGATGGACTTCTATCGCGGGCGGCTCGCGGCCCAGCATGGCCTCAAGGTCCTCGTGCCCGGCGAACCCGGGCGAACCACGATCCACGAGGTCATCTACAAGGAGCTGGCCCACGGCCTGGTCAAGGACGAGTCGCGCCGCCGCTATGTCGAGATCATCGAGGAGCTGGTGAAGCAGGGGGCCGAGGGCGTCATCCTCGGCTGCACCGAGATCCCGCTCCTGATCAAGCAGAAGGACAGCCCGGTGCCCGTCTTCGACACGACGGCGCTGCACGCCGCCGCCGCGGTCGATTTCGCCTTGGGCTGATCCGCCCGATCCTCCGTCCGCCGCGGCGCCGGGCCGCCGGATCTCGAGTGCTTGACTCTCGCCTCAGGCCGGCCTATCCTCCTTTTCGTACGCCTGAGTTCACGAAATCTTGACAAAATCATGACATCTTTCATCCCCAAAAGGCCGATCATGGTGCCGGATGAAGGAGGCGCACGATGAATAACAACGACAACCGACCGGCGGCCATCGTTTTAGTTATTTTGACGCTTGTTCTTCCTGGGAGTCTGATAGCTCGGGAAAAGCGGGGGGCCACCATCGTCGTCACGTTCAAGGATGGGCATTTCGCGGAGGGAGAGCTCATCGCCGTCAAGCCGGATTTGCTTCTTCTGTTCGCTGAAAAAGACGAGACGGTCGCCCTGGCCGAAGTCAAGAGCATCAGGGTCGTCAGGAAGTCTCTCGCCTTGGTCGGTGGTCTCTGTGGGCTTGCCGCCGGAATAGCGGCTACGGCTTTGTTCGCATCTAATGAAGATTATGGTCCCTTCGATTCTTCGGTGTCCCTCCTGATGGGTGCGTTGTTCATTCCATCGGGGGTAGGATTGGGAGTCGGGGCAGGCGCATTGACGGGCAAAGATAAGGTCTTTCGGCTGGAAGGGATGTCCGAATCGGAGTTCAGAACAGCCCTGATCTACTTGCGGAAGAAAGCCCGGATCCAAAAGGTGTGGTGAACAAGCGTCCGCCCCTTCGGCCTTCTGGCCGGCCGCGGATCTCGAATGCTTGACTCTCGTCCGGGGGCCGGGGTATTCTCCTTTTCGTGATAGGAAGGGTCGATCCCGAGGTCGCGGCTGGCGCTTCCAGGCCGACCGTAATGAGGAGATTCCTATCAAACAGCCCGGAACGACCAAAAAAGGGAGCGGAGGGGAGGCGCGACCATGAAGGCTTTGGCAATCTCCCTGCTGGCCTTGGCCTTATTGTCCTTGACCGCCGCCGCCCAAACGGAGATCACGACTCCTCCGCCGGAACGGTCGTTGTCCTTTTACAACACCTTTAATCAGGAGCATCTGACCGTCATCTATAAGCGGGGAAGCAATTATGTCCAGGAGGGCCTGGACAACATCAAGCACATCCTGCGGGACCCCCTGAACGGCGAAGAAAATCCCATCGAACCCGCCCTGCTCGACTTTCTCTATGACCTTCTCCAAAAGGTCGGCTTCCAGGGAGAGGTTCACATCGTATGCGGATACCGTTGCGTCGAGACGAACACGCGCCTCCACAATCAGTCCAGCAGCGTCGTCCTCGGCAGCCAGCACACCAAGGGACGCGCCCTGGATTTCCGCCTGCCGGGCGTTGACATGAAGAAGGTCTGGGAAACCGCCAGGTCCATGAAGCGGGGCG
>Ga0326726_10000851_pt1 | contig 27904 bp, 25 predicted proteins | sample MHFenrmetagenome_2_FD_207603 | JGI IMG/M metagenome (GOLD analysis project Ga0326726, IMG submission 207603) | Lab enriched peat soil microbial communities from Michigan Hollow, Ithaca, NY, United States - MHF15MN | ecosystem: Environmental > Terrestrial > Soil > Wetlands > Peat | place: USA... | reverse complement strand
TTGCAGTGGCGGCAAGATCGGTCTGGTTTCGGATGGTGAAATCGTCCCCATCATAGGCCGCGATCTTGTGTCTCATCCTGAGCAGCTCGCGGATCTGGGCCTCGGCGACGGGGATATTGGCCTGACTCGTCGCCGACACGAGAATCTGCCGGAGAAAAGGAAAATGCGAAAGCCGACGGAGAACCGTGGTATAAGGGGCCAGGATGATGTCATCCTGGTCCTGCCCCATTGCATTCTGCCCTTTCTTGGAAAGCACCCCGAGCACTTTGACCGGGACGTTGCGAATCCGAACGCTCTGACCGACAGGAGAAGCGTCCGGGAAGAGAATGTCTGCCACCGTCTTGCCGAGAATACAGACCTTTGCGGCGGACTTCACATCCTGCTCGGAAAAGAATTCTCCGTACTCGATCGACCATTTCCGGATCTCCAGGTAGTCCGACCCCGTCCCCTCAACACTGGACATCCAGTTCAGGTTTCCGGCAATCACCTGTCCTCCGGAGCGGGTGCCGGGCGACACGAAGGCAACGGCAGGGCACTCCTTCTGAATTGCGGCCGCGTCGTCCTCCGTCAGCGTGGTCATCGTCCCGGCGCCCATCCGAAGCCCCCCTTGCTGTTGCGAGCCCGGAAAAACGATCAACACGTTTGTGCCGAGTGCGTTGATCTGCTGTTTGACCGAGTATTCCGCTCCCTGGCCAATGGCAAGCATGGCGATGACAGCGGCGACACCGATGATGATGCCCAACATGGTTAGGAATGACCGCATTTTGTTGCGCTGGAGGGCACGGAAGGCCGAAAGGAGAATATTCATCGATTTCATGCCGCTTCTTCCTCCTCATCGATCACCGGAAGGTCCCGAAGCACCTCCGCGGCCACACGGGGTACGGGGTTCGACCGATCCGATCGGATCCTGCCATCACGAAACACAATGTGCCGCTTCGTGAACTGGGCAATGTCCGGCTCGTGCGTGACAATGATGATCGTAATCCCCTTTGCGTTAAGCTCCTGGAAAATTCCCATCACTTCGACGCTCGTGCGGCTGTCGAGATTGCCCGTCGGTTCGTCCGCAAGGACGATACTGGGCCGGTTAACAAGCGCCCGCGCAATCGCCACTCGCTGCTGTTGACCCCCCGAGAGCTGGTTGGGATAATGATGTGCCCTGTCACCCAACCCGACCATATTCAGTGCATCGATGGCGCGCTCTATCCGCTCTTTGTTCGACATGGCACAGTAGAGCAACGGCAGCTCGACGTTCTCTATCGCGGACGTCCTTGACAGGAGATTAAAACCCTGGAAGACGAAACCAATCTTGCTGTTTCGTATCAGCGCCAGCTCATCACGCGATAACCTGTTGACGTCGATATCCTCCAGGATGTACGTCCCCTTCGTCGGCTTGTCGAGACATCCGATGATATTCATGAAGGTCGATTTCCCCGACCCGGAAGCCCCCATGATCGCCGCGAACTCACCCGGCCGAACCTCCAGCGAGACCCCGCGCAGCGCGTGGACCTCGATGTCGCCCAGGAGGTAATTCTTGGTCAGGTGGTCGATCCGGATAAGCGTCCCGCCGGCGCCAGCCGGAGACGTTGCCCCTTGACCGCTCATCGGGGCCCACCTCCCCCCATCGTGCCCCGCTGACCCTGCCCGGAAAGGGGATTCGCTACCTGCGTGGTTGTCTGATCAGAATTCGACGACGCTCCGAGAACAATCTCGTCGCCCGCCTTCAGTGTCGCTGAGGTAATCTCGGTGTACCGGCCATCCGAGAGGCCCGTCATCACGATCACCGGTTCAAGTTTCCCCTCCGCACCCTTGATCCACACCCTTCCCCTCAGGTTCTGGTGGACGGGGACATAGGCGCTCTTCTGGTATTCCGGGAAATTGTTCTGTATCCCGAACCGCGTGCCGGTCCCCGATTTGGCCGTGGTGATACGGGCCGCCGGGGCGGCCTGCTTTGCGGAAGCACCGCGCATTTTCTCGAACACCTTTCGCATTTCCGTCCGGAGATCCTCTTCACTCATCTGCCCGCCATGCGCCGCATTGATCGAATCACGAATTCCACGCATCATCCCAAAGCGCTCTCCCCCTCCCTGCTGCCCAACGCCACGCCCACCCTCGCCCCGGCCCGTTTCTCCTCCGCCCATCCCCTCCCCACGCATGCCACCACCACTCTCCCGCATCTCCTTCACCTTCACGCTGTCGACAAGTTCCGCCGGCGGTTGGAATCGAAGCGCGAGATTTGACACGCGCAGGACATTCTGAGAACTCCCGACCAGAATACGCACGTTCGCCGTCATCCCCGGCATCAACTTCAGCTGATCGTTGACGACGTCAATGACCACCGTGTAGTTCACCACATTCTGGACCGAGACAGGGGCGAGCCGGATCTGCGACACCTTTCCGGTAAACCGGTCGTCCGGATACGCGTCAACGGTGAAGCTGGCCTCCTGACCGACGCTGATTCTGCCGATGTCCGATTCGTCAACCGTCGTTTGTACCTGCATCTTGCTCAGGTCATTGGCAATGGTGTAGAGTGTGGGAGAAGAAAAGCTCGCTGCAACAGTCTGCCCGACGTTAACTTTCCGGTCGATCACGACACCGTTAATCGGGGCATAAATGGTCGCGTAGGAAAGGTTGATCTTCGCACGGTCCAGGCTCGCCTGGGCCTGCTTCAATGCGGCAGAGTTTGTCTCGACTGAGGTTTGCGAAGCGTCGAACGTTGCCTGTGATTCCATGTTCTTTTCGTACAGCACTTTGGTCCGCTCCGCGTTGCGCTTCGCGTCAGCATACTGCGCCCGGGCGCGTTCGAGGCTGGCTTCCGCATCCTTTACGGCCTGCTGCAGAAAGGTCGGGTCAATCTGGGCGATCAGCTGGCCCTCCCTCACAACGGAATTGAAATCCGCATACAGTTTCGCAATGATGCCGGAGACCTGCGTTCCGACCTCAACCGTTGTCACGGCATTGATGGTCCCCGTTGCCGTGACCGTCATGGTAATGTCGCCCTGCGACACCTTGTCGAACCGAAACTCGTACTTTTTCGCCCCACTTCGGAAGAAGATCAGATAGAGTGCTATCAGCAACACGGGAAACGCCACGGCAGGAACGATTATGCGTTTTTTCATTGAAGACCCAGGAGTATTGGAGGCATCGACTTCTGTATTAGACACAAAGCAACGCTGGAGGGTTTAGTGAGGCCATCCCAACAAGCCCCATTTTCCTGCCGAAGCGGCCTTTCGGCCCGATCCGAGCCTTACAAATAGCTCAACCAGGGACTTCGGTTGCGTTTTTTGACTCCTGCAAACCATTTGCACGGAAAATACAGGAGGGCAATGGCTCCGATCCAGACTGCGTAGACGACACCCAGGCCAAATCCATACGTATTGGGCCAGCTCCCGGGGAGTTCGTTGGAAAAGAGAAAGCCGGCATCGCCGAGGGTCAGAAACGCAGCGGCTACGGCAAGAATATGAATAAGATAAATATGCAGGACGTAATAAAACAGGGGGACCCGGCCGAACACGATGATTACCTCCGCCCCTCTGCCTCTCCATCGTTCCAGCAACGGCAAGACTGCAATTGCAGGTCCCAGCGTCATCATGAGGTACAGAAGCGACGGCGGATATTTGTGCGTGTCGATGAATGCAAGCACAGTGTTCAGCGTCGTCTCGTGTGCGGACCAGGGATAAAGATCACCGTAGAAATTAGAAGCCCGCAGGATCAGAAACCCGCCGATGAGTCCGAATCCGAGCCGATACAGTGTACGCCGCCGGTCCTCCTGGCTCTTTGCCAGAACACCGCCGAACACGTAGCCGGCCGCCATCACGCCGATCCACGGAATCAGGGGGTAAATCACGAAGAAGAGCCTGCCGGGAGCGTACACAACCGGACTCTGCACATGCAGAACCCGCCAGAGCCAGCCGAACGAGCCAAACAGGGCCGGATCCACCCCATCGAACAGGTTATGCAGACCGATCATCCCGACGGCAATCGCTCCGATCGCCACGCGCGGGAGGTGGACAAGAAACGCGAGCACGACCATCGACCATCCGATCGCCCAGATGACCTGACCTATAGAGAGAGAGTAATCTATGTTGAAGAGCCACCCGAACCGGACAACCGTCAGCTCGAGGAAGACGAGCCAGAGGCCGCGCGTGACAAGGAATTTCGAGAGCTCGCCCTTCGACTTGCCACGCGCGAGCGAGAGAAATGCTCCCGTGCCGGCAAGAAAAACGAAGGCGGGGGCACAGTGATGGGTCACCCAGCGCGTGATGAAGAGCAGTGGCGTGGTCTGGGTCAGGTCGAGAGGGTCGAACCGGGCATCGTGGAAAAAATCACGCACGTGATCCAGCGCCATAATCACCATCGCCAGCCCGCGGAGGAGATCGATGGACTCCAGACGCGGAGACGCATCACGCCGGGCGTCGGCAGGCAACTGGCTCATGGGCACTCCTTGTATCGGTGAGGAAAAGAACAGGTTCATCCCCCTCATGGTTCCCTCTCCTGCCGTACCCTCCCGCGGGCGAGAGATGCGAAGACGCCCGCAACGCACAGGAAGGCAAAAACGCCAAATGTCGTTCTGATGCTCTGAAGCAGTGCGGGGTAGGCGGCTGGCGTGATCTCAACCCTGCCGATGTAGACCCCTAGAAGCAGGGTTGCGATGCCGAGACTCAGCGCCTGACCAGTCATCCGCATCGTCGCCAGGGTCCCTGCCGCGACCCCGTACACAGATCGCTCCACCGAGCTCATCACAGCATTCGTGTTCGGGGAGGAGAAGAGCGCAAAACCCAGCCCGACCAGCGCGAGATTTGCGATGATGACCGACAGGTGCGTCCCTTCGCCGAGGAGCGCAAAAAAGGCCAACCCGACAACCAGGATTGCCATCCCGCACGACGCAACGACCCGGGGTTCTATCCGGTCGGAGAGGCGACCCGCGAACGGCGACCCCATCGCCATCAGAATCGGCTGCGCCACAAGGACTATCCCCGCCTCCTGCGGAGAAAGCCCGCGGATGTACTGAAGGTACAGGCTGAGCAGGAACGTAATGGCAAAGGTGGCGCTGTAATTGATCAGTGCTGCCAGATTGGAGAAACTGAACGCGCGATTCCGGAGAAAAAGGTTTACATCGAGGACCGGGCTCTCCACGCGACGTTCCCAGCGAAAGAACAACCAGAGGCCGATCAGTCCAACTCCAACGGCCGCGGACCCCGCCGCCTCCGGCAGAAGGGAAAAGCCATACATCACCAACAGAAGCGCAACGCTGTAGGCCGCCGAGCCGATGTAATCGAATTTCGCCCCACGCGCTTCCACCCATTCACTCTTGAGCCTCGAGAGGACGAGGAATACCATCACAAGACCAAGCGGCACATGCACAAGGAAGATGCTGTGCCAGCCGATCTGCTGCGTGAGGAATCCGCCGACGAACGGTCCAAGCGAGAGGCCGATATAAACGGAGGCGGTGTTAATTCCCAGAGCCGCCCCTCGTTCTTCCGGCGGATAGACCGACGTGAGGATGGCAATGCTCACCCCGAACATCATCGCCCCGCTAACCCCCTGGACCGCCCGCGCGGCAATGAGAACCCCCGCCGAGGGCGCCAGACCGCAGACAAGGGATGAAATCGTATAGAGAATGATACCGTACAGAAAAATCCTTCTGCGTCCGGTGATATCTGCGATGCGTCCGATGGGTACGAGAAGCACGGCCGAAGAAAGCAGGTACGATGATTGAATCCAGCCGAGCAGGACGGCGTTCATCCTGAATTCGGCGCCGATCGCCGGGAGGGCAACATTGATGGAAGACCCCATGAAAGGAGTCAGGAATGACGCCAAACTGGCAACGATCAGGGCAGTGCGTTTGCTGAGAGCCTCTGACAACGGGCGCTCCATGCATAAGTGTCGTCCGGAAGATACACAAAACCCACCAAACAGCCCATCCAGCGGCGGGTCAACCCACGGTCGGCCCCGTACGGGCCAGATGTTTGTCGACCCATGAATCCCTCGCCCCTTTTCTTCGTATACCTTTGAAACGGCGTTCCTCCAATTTCCTCGGGGATTCCCATGGACAATTCACTGCAGGCAAGGCTCCACACCGACATTCTGGACCGCCGCGAGAAGATCCAGACCATCATCGGCTCCCAGGGTCCTCACACCCACCTTCTCCATCTGCTTGGAGAGATAGACAGGGCCCTGGAGAAGATCAACGTGGGGGCCTATGGCGTCTGTGAAACCTGCCATGACGCCATCGAAACTGAGCGCATCGTGGCCGATCCTCTCTGCCGCAACTGCCTTGATCATCTGACCCGGGAGGAACTGAGCGTCCTCGAGCACGATCTCGACCTGGCCTACGCGGTGCAGCGCAGACTCCTCCCTAAGGAGGATTTTGCGCTGGAGTCCTGGACCACGGCCTATCATTACGAGCCGGTCGGTCCCGTCAGTGGCGACTACTGCGACATCGTTGTCCCGCAGGAAGCGGGTGGGGCCATGTATTTCTTCGTGGGTGATGTGGCGGGGAAAGGCGTCGCGGCCTCGCTGCTTATGGCACAGTTGAATGCGATCATAAGGAGTCTGGTGCCGAAAGCATCCGGGATCGCAACGCTGGTGGAGGAGGCAAACAGACTCTTCTGCGAGGGGTCTCCCAGAGGCCATTTTGCCACGCTGGCAGCAGGCCTCGCCCACCCGGACGGACGGGTGGAAATCTGCAATGCAGGGCATTGTCCGCCGCTCCACCTCCACAAGGAATCGCTGGAACCCGTCAGAAGGACAGGCCTCCCACTCGGTGCGCTGTGCGAAAGTTCGTTTCTTTCACGGGAGATATATCTCCAACCCGGCGACCGCCTTATCCTCTACACGGACGGGCTGACCGAAAGCAGGAACCCCTCAGGTGATTTCTTTGGGGAAGATGGAGTGCAACGCGCTGCTCTGGCCCATCGCCGCGGAGGAGCCCGGTCCATGGTAGATCATCTGCTCAGGGCAGTGCATGCCTTCAGCACAAGCGCCCCGAGAATCGATGACTTGACCTTGCTGGTGATCGAACGGCCCGGAACGCTCCCCTCCTGACGTCATCACCTCACTGCATGGCCGTTCGCGGCATGGAAAAAGCATCCAGACTCCGGAAGAACAGCGCAGCCCCCCGCTTGAACCCTTCCTCGAACTCTTGCGGGTCGGCAAAACGACAGGCCAGCCAGCCGCCAAAGGCGATGTGCGGCTCTTCGTGTATATGCTGATCGAAATACGAGAGGACCTCCGCACGTAACCCGTAATGTTGCATGAGAGTCTCCTTCTTGATGCGTGCGACCTCTGGCTGCTGAATTTCAAAGGCCTGAAGGGCACCAAGAAGCTGCGAAGGAGTCATGGTGTCGAAGATCTCGAGCGCTTCCTGGAGGCGCGGGAAATCATCGGGAGGAGGGAAATCGCGCCCCCACGCTTCCCAGAGAAGAAGGTGGTCTCGTTCTTCCTGAATGATCGTCATGCCCGTCGGGTGATCGGGGCGGAGGGCACTCACAACACTTTGCCAGTAGGAAGGGATGTTCTGAATGAGATCGGCATAGGACCGATGGTACACCGCGAGTTCTTCCCGCGAAATCTCCCCCCGTTCCCAGGCCCGATAAAAAGGATGATCGAGCAGCCTCGGTGTGACCATCATGGGACACCTCTCCGTGTTGTGAATGTATTTTGAAAGAACAGAAGCGCTGGTACCGAACCTGCGATAAAATGCGAGAGAAGTCTATGAACACACTATGTCCTTGCTAGCACTCTCCCCCTTCAGTTTCCAAAAAGACAATCGTAGCGTCTAGTTTTCCCACCAGCTCAAGAGTTCGTACTTGTCGGGCACAGGGAAGCCCGGCGGCGTAGCCGTCAGAAACCGCGAATCATAGCGGAGGCTCAGCCGAAAACCATGGTGCAGTGTCGACTCGTCCGCGAGGCCAAGAAGTGCCGCAGCGTTCATCGTCAAGGCGCCGAGAAACGACACGCGCCCGCTCGGAGGGATCGAGTCGTAGGATTCCGCGGCAAGGACCCCCCGGTGGCTGTACACCGCAGCCTGAATCTTGACCACCGAAGCCTCGTCCCGCGGAATCGGAGTCCCGCTCACAGGATCCCGTGTGGTCACGTACGCCATCCGTTCAGCCACCAGACCAAGCATGTCGGGTGACGATGGATCAAAAGCCGGATCGGAGGCGGCAATGAGATCGCCGTCGATCCAGATGTTCCCTTTCGTGGATGCCGAACCCGAAAGCGCCACGAGCGTCGCCTGACCGTGATAACTCCCCAGGACACGCAGGTCGCCCCCCTTCACCGCAAGCACGCCGTTTGGCATCAATCCGGCCATCGAGAGCGTGTCATCCCGGGTCGTCCCAGTGAGCGCCGGTATCTTCACACGAACGCGCCCGTCGGCAAAGAAGGTGAGGGCAACATCCTTCCCTGTGAACAACGCGGAGGGGAAACTCGTGGCAGCCGTGTTTTCCAGCTTCACGAGACTCGTGGAGGGTCGGGGAACCGAAATACCCCACTCCGTTCCCCCGTTGAAGACGGGCGCGTACACCCCGTTCTGAAGCTTCGCCTGCGGAGGATTAAACGCCGTCGCCTTGCTGTCGAAATACGGGCGACCTTCCAGATTCCACCTGCTGTTCGTATGAGCATAACCGAACAGAGAATCCCCCGTCCCCTTCCATACCTGCCCTCCCGAGCTGCTGTCGCTCGAGGGACCCATGTACCCGTTGACTTCGCCGTGGGAGAAGTAGCCGTAGCGGGAAAACGTGAGCCGACGGAACGTCGCCACGACCGTGTCGTGCATGGTTGACTCGCCCAACCGCCCGAAGTAGGTGGTTGAGGAAACGGACGTGACGCGTTTCGTCCCCGCTGCCCCGGAGCTGTCAATCGTCACCGCGAAGCTCACGCCGTTCATGCTGCCGACGAAGCTCGGCATTGAATCTGTCCCCATCAACACGTTGTGCGTGCCGATATTAGCACCCGCCACGGCCACCGTGTGGGATGCCGTCCGGGCATAGTACTCCGCCGCGTTCGCCACCGCGCGTGTGGAAGTGTCCGTCACCGTCACCGTGTAGAGGAGCAGCAACGCAGCCAGACCAACAACGTAAATGATCGTGGATTTTCCCATAGACTTTTACACCGCTCAGCCGTGCCGTTTCAGGTTGCGCGAGGCTAACCTGGTCTGCCGCCAGAACCCCTCCACCTCTTTCATCTCCTCCGACCCCTTGATCAGATCGGCCACCTTGTACGGGCTGCGGATCTTCAGGGCGGTCTGGATGACCTGAATCTGTCCCTTGGCTGCCGTGTCGGCAGGCTCCCCCGTCTCCGTAAGATATTCGAGACGAAACGACGTAACATCCGACAGAACCATCATAGGCGGTTCGCCGCTCACCTGGCGGGTCAACTCCATCGTGGTATCGCCCGGGGCACCAACCCTTTTCTCCCAGGCCCAATCGACGCGCTCGATCATTCCGTCACGATTGATATCCGCTTTGAAACGGATATGGTCAGACTGCGTGATTTCCAGAGCGGTCCTCGGGTCAAGCGCACCGTAGCCGATCTTGCGGAAGTCCGATTCCATCGTCCGAACGGCGTCCACAAGTCCCTCCTGCAGGTTCAACGTCACCATCGACAACTGCACGTGGTCACCGATGTTGCTGTTCAAGCGCATCCCCATCAGGAGTACGTACGCACCGATGATGACCGATCCGATCAAATCAAGCATGATGGACATGGTTGCCCTCCCGCGCCCCTTCTACAATTTTCAAATTCATAGGAGCCGGTGCCCACCCCCACCGAACAGCAGTGAGCCTGGTGTCGGTCGTCCGGGTGGGCCGACAACAGTGTGTGCGGCACTAGTTCCAGAAACTCATCACCCAGGGAAGAACGACGGTGCCGGCAGACGATGGGCTGGTCACCGTCATGGTCATTTTCTTATGCCACGTGCGTCCCACGGCGGGCACATCCAGGCTGTTCGGCTGAACGTACGACACGGAAACGTGCACGTAGAATTTTCCCCGGAGATCGGGGATGGCGAATTCCCAGTCCGCTCCCGGCGTCAGGGCGGCATCGGATGGGTTCGTGCTCTTGAAAACGACGAAAAGGCCGTTGTAGTCGTCGAAATCGTTGAAGACGGGGTGCGTTCCGGTCGTATCACGGATGCGCTCTCCCCCTTCGGGACCGAGCGTCGCCGAGAGTTGACCGGGATCGGTGAGCGCTGAAACGGCGGTATCGGTGATGACCTCGTCGAACAGCTTTCCCGAAGCTTCTTCCATGACCGAGGTGGCGAGCGATATCGCTGAGGCGTCTATCTCGCTCGAAGTGAGTGCCTCGCTGGACGAGAGAATGATGGAGTTCGATTGGAGGATCAGAGCACCCAGAACGACCAGCGCCACCAGCACCAATAGCATCTGCCCAAGATTCATACCCCACCCTCTCCGGGTGATTCTTCCTCGCGACCCCCTAACGCGGATACACGGGGGGTCGCGACACCTGCAGGCATACAGAGAACGGTTTCGTTCGACGTGCCGAACGATCTGGCGACGCTTGACGTGCCGGCCGCCAGACTTGCCACCAAGGTGTACCTTTCGTACAATAATACATTCCATCCCAATGAATTGCAACTCCTATGAAGACACTTCTTGCCCTCCTTCTCCTGGCCGTGGCAGCTGGCTCTGCACGGGAAATTGTGCTCTCCCCCCGGGGAAGCGATCGCAACCCGGGAACCCGGGAACTCCCTTTTCAGACACTCGAACGGGCGCGCGACACCATACGCGCCCACCGGAAAGCTCATCCCGGGTCCAGCGAACAATTCACGGTATTGCTCTGCGGCGGAACCTACCGCCTCGACAGAACCTTTGAGCTCGGGCCGGAAGACAACGGGACTCCCGGCGCCCCCGTGACCTATTCGTGCATGCCCGGCGAAGAGGTCCGCATATCGGGCGGACTGGAAATCCCGCCGGGAGCATTCTCTCCCGTGCACGACGCCGACGCCCTGCGACGCCTCCCTCCCTCATCACGCAGCCACGTTTTCCAAACGGATCTGAACTCCTATGGAATTCACAACTACGGAGAGCATCGCCAGTTCGGCCACGGACAGCCTGTGGTCCCGGCCCCCATGGAGCTTTTCTGGAACGACTCGGTGATGACCCTCGCCCGCTACCCGAACAGCGGTGCCATACTGATGGGACCCGTCGTTGACCCCGGCTCCATCCCGCGCACCGGGGATCACTCAAACAGGCCGGGGCGCTTCCTGTACACCGATCCGCGGCATGGCCGCTGGACCGGTGTCCCCGACGTCTGGTTGCAGGGATACTTCCACTACGGGTTTGCCGACGACAAAATCCGCGTCGCCGCCATCGACACAGTGGCGAAGGAGATTCGGCTCGCTTCACCGCATGTCTACGGCCTCGGCAGCGGCGAAAATTTCAATCAGTATGTCGCCCTGAACCTCCTCGAGGAACTGGACGAACCCGGGGAATGGTACGTGGACCGGGTGTCGGGGACCCTCTTCTTCTGGCCGCCCACCGGTCGGATGGAGAAATCCGTCACCGTTTCCCTGCTGGAACAGCCCCTGCTCGCCCTGGACAACACCTCCCACATCGTTCTCCGCGGGTTGATCGTGGAATGCGGCAGGGGGATCGGGATCTCCCTCGAAGGGGGATCGCAGAACCGTATCACGGGATGCGTCATTCGGAACATGGGCACCGTTGCCGTGATGACCGGCCAGGGAGCCCGACAGACACGACCGGGGATTCTCACTGACGATTATGAGGGCGTCCCCGTCTCTCGGGAAGTCGGGAGCTTTAACTCCCATTTCTACCTCCACACGACATGGGAACGAAACGCCGGCACCGGCCACCGGATCGACCATTGCGAGATCTATGCGACCGGCTCCGGCGGTATCATTCTGGGGGGAGGAAGCAAGAAGAACCTGAGCGCAGGGGGTTCAGCCGTCACCGACTGCCGGATTCATGATTTCAACCGGCGAAACAAGGCAGGTGCGGCGGGAGTATCGGTGGATGGCTGCGGCAACGCCGTCGCACACAATGAAATCTATAACGGCGACCTCCAGGCGATCGTGGTGCGCGGAAACGATCACCTCTTCGAGTACAACCGTATCCATGATGTGGCGACCAATTCCAACGACGCATCCGCCTGGTATCAGGGGCGCGATCCGAGCGACCGTGGCTCCGTCATCCGGTACAACTATTTCCACCATGTCGGCCGCCCTGATCGCAAATGGACCATGGGGGTGTATTTCGACGACGCCACCTGCGGCATTCTGGTCGAGGGGAACATATTCTATCGGGTGGCTTCGTACGGAACGGTGTACAGTAACGGGGGCCATGACCTCGTTGTCCGCAACAATATCTTCATCGAGGGGTATGGCCCGGCATATCAACTCAAATCCATGTGGTACGATTTCGGAATGAGTGAAATACCCTACTTCTTCGGGGAAAATGGTGTTTACACGCGACGCCTGACCAGGTCGGTGAATATCAGGCGGCCTCCGTACAGTGAGCATTACCCCCTTCTTATGGACTGGCTGGACCTGCTCCCGGACGGCACAACGTACGTCGGCATGCGCCCGCGAAGGAATGTCTTTGAACAAAATGTCCTCGTGAAGTACGAGGAGACCTTTCGCCTTGTCGGGAAATACGCCCAGACGGAATTCGGTGAGAACTACATCACGCAGGAGGATCCCGGATTCGTGAACGCGGCAGCGATGGACTTCAGCCTGCGGGCCGACTCCGAAGTGTACCGACGGCTTCCCGGATTCGCCAGAATCCCGTTCGACCAGATCGGACCCAGAAGCGAGCCAGCGTCACAGGACAGGTGATCGAGGGATTTCTTCCGGGGAAATTCGCTGTCGAGTTTTCGGTTGAGCATTACTCTCCTGCTGGCGAGATTGAGAGAAAACAAGGAGCTTCAAATGGCATCAACGCATCTGACGGACAACGTAATGTATCGTGCCCTCCTGACAAGGGACGGAGCATTCGAAGGACAGTTCTTCGCGGCGATCACCAGCACAGGCATCTTTTGCCGCCCGACATGCACCGCACGAAAGCCCCGCCGCAAGAACGTCGTGTTCTTCGGGTCTGCTTCGGACGCTCTGGCAAACGGCTTTCGCCCCTGCAGGATCTGCCGCCCCCTTGAACTTCCCGGCACACTGCCCGGCGATGTTGCCGGGCTGCTTCGGGAAATAGAAGAGAATCCCTCACGGAGAGTCTCGGACCGCGATCTCGTGCAGCGCGGCATGGAACCCAGCCGGATCAGGCGCTGGTTCCAGCGCAACCACGGATTGACCTTTCAGTCGTACCAGCGACTCCTCCGAATCAATACGGCATTCCGGGGAATCAGCGCCGGCGGGAAAGTAATCGAAGCGGCGCTCGACAGCGGCTACGAATCGCTGAGCGGGTTTCAGCATTCGTTCCGGAAAGCCACATCCATCAGCCCGCGCGACAGCAGAAAAAGCAAACGCCTGGTCTTCACGCGATTCACCACACCGCTCGGTCCGATGATGGCCGTGGCCGACGATGAAGGGGTTTCCCTTCTGGAATTCTCCGACCGCCGCAGGCTGGAGAGCGAACTAACCCAGCTTCGCAAGTACTTCGGCGCGACGATTCTCCCCGGATCGAACCGTCACGTTGTGTCTGTTCAGAAGCAACTCGACGAGTACTTCGCGGGAACGCGCACTTCCTTTGACGTCCCGCTGGCGCCGCAGGGTACAGACTTCCAGCAACTGGTCTGGAAAACGCTTCGGACGATCCCCTACGGCAAGACCAGGTCGTACAAGGAACAGGCTGCACTGATCGGCCGGCCCTCGGCCGTCCGCGCCGTTGCCGGGGCAAACGGCGACAACAGGATCGCCATCATCATCCCCTGCCACCGGGTGATCGGGACAGATGGACAGCTTACCGGATACGGCGGCGGGCTGTGGAGAAAACAATGGCTCCTTCAGCACGAACAGCAGCATCGCCGTCCCCGCCTGTGAGACGGAGTGTCAATCCGTCGTCAATGCGGGAACAGATCGCTCGATCACCGTGTTTTCACAATAGTGGACTCGGCACATTTGGCCGTGTGCAAAGGGTAGGCATCGTATCAGGAGAGGAACGCAGATGAAAATCGGTATTCTGGGATCAGGCATGGTAGGAAAAACGATCGGTGCTGCTCTGGTCACACTCGGCCATCAGGTGAAGCTCGGCACGCGGTCTCCGGGAAAAAGCGATGTGACCGAATGGGCGAAAGCAAGCGGAGGATCAGCAGGGACGTTTGCAGAGGCGGCGCAGTTCGGCGAGATGCTCTTCCTCTGCACAAAAGGTGAAGCAACCCTCGACGCGCTGGCGATTTCCGGCCCCTCCCACTTCAAAGGAAAGGTCGTCGTCGATATCACGAATCCCCTTGATTTCTCCAGAGGGATGCCCCCCGCATTGCTGACGCAATTCGCCAACACGAACTCGCTCGGCGAAGAAGTTCAGAAAGCCCTTCCCGACGCACGCGTCGTGAAGAGTCTTAACATCGTCAATTGCGAAGTCATGGTGAACCCTCGCAAGTCAGGCGGCGATCCGACAATGTTCGTTTGCGGCAATGATGCTGCAGCGAAACAATCCGTGATCGAAATCCTGAAATCGTTCGGGTGGAAAGACATTATTGATCTGGGAGATATCAGCACGGCGCGGGGGACGGAGATGATGCTGCCCATCTGGGTCCGCCTCTGGATGGCAACGAAAAACGGGTACATCGGATTCAAAGTGGTTCGGTAAACACCTCACCGGGGGCAACCGATGAGCAACTCCGGGACAGCGAGATCTCTGCCGGCAGAGGCGGGGAAAGGACGCGTTGCGGGGCGCAGCATCATGCCGCCTCTTCGCCGTTCTCTGAGCGAGCACCCTGTTGAGGGGAAGACGTATACTCTGTACGGGGAATGGCAGACGACCGACGAATACTATCGGCGAGTCGGAATGCTCGCGGATCGTTGCCAGGATCGATGGGGAAAGCCTGAGGACGTTCTCGCACGCGTGCGGCGCGCGATCGGACGCCGCCGTCTTCGTCGTCTCCGGGAGAGGCCTACGGGAGACGCCTTCCTCATGCATGCGCTCCCTCTCGCGCGGGATCTTCTTTCCGTCTTCACCGCGGCAACCCCTGATCACCTCAATACTCTCAGCATCAAGAGGCAATGGGATCATACCCTGTCGACCGTCCGCGATGAGTATCATTTTTTGATGCTCGAAATTGAGCTGACGAACAGGATCCATGGCGAAGCCTTCAGGCTTGCCACGTCACGCCTGGCATTTCTCCCTCACTGCCTGCGCGACTGGACGCGCGATTGCCGTTCATCCGTCGAAGGGCACGATTACGTTTGCCGCGGGTGTTCCAGGACCTGCTGGGTGAATGGGGTGAGCAAACTCATGCGTGTCAATGAGGTAACGCCGCATATCTGGATGACGGCGAATCTCTCCCGCCTATTTAAACGCATGACCCGGAGCGGCCAGAGCATCGGGGTTCTCGGAGTAGCCTGCATCCCCGAACTGGCGCGCGGCATGCGCCTCTGCATGCGTCTCAACGTTCCCGTGACGGGAGTCCCCTTGAATGCGAATCGCTGTGCGAGGTGGACCGGGAGATTCCAGCCCACGTCGGTCAACCTGGATGAGCTGGCGAGGCATATCGTCAAGGAGCAAAAACGATGACAAACCCGTCCCGGGACCGCCGTGAGGCCGGGGATGCGCTCACCGTTCCCGCCGCCCCCGCACAGACCCTCCGAGCAAATCCCGCAGGTCTGCCATCCCGCGTGCCATCACCACCAGCGCAACGGCAAAGAACAGGAACGCCGAAATACCGAATACCACCAGCCAGAAGATCGCTCCCGAAGTCATGACAACTCCCCCTGCGGCAGCTGCCGCGGCGGATGAGACCGCTGTGTGAAAAGGGATCCGAAAACCATCCCGGCTGCCGCAAGAACGAAGCTGAGGAGCCCGGCGACGTTCACGTCGGCGGCGAACGCAAGCCACCCCGGCAGCTCCGCACGAAACCTCTCAAGCACCAGGAAAGCCGCCGGTGCAACAGCACCCAGTACGAGAGCGGCAAAAGCGCCCGGAGTATTCGCCCGCTTCCAGTACACCCCGGCCGCCACACAGCCGAGTGCCCCGGCGGTGTACATCGCCCCGGTCACGTACAGGTATTGAAAGGCCGTATCGGGTATCTTGTACCAGAGACCAAACACAAGGAGGAATAGCCCGATCACCACGGCAGCGATCCGGATCACCCGGATGGTCGTCTGCGGCGAGAGATCCGTCTTCCGGAAACACGCGATCACATCCCGCGCAAGAACCGAGCTCCAGGCCAGCAGATAGGCGCTGTAGGTGGACATGGAAGCCGCGAGCATTCCCGCAACAAGGATCCCCAGAAATCCGCTTGGAACGATGGCCCCGAGAAGCCTCGGCATCGCGGCGGCCGAGGGCTGACCGGCGCCGAAGTACGCAAGCGCGGCTACCCCCCAGAACATCGGCACCATCGCCCTTCCCGCGAAGGTGATACCCGTCCAGAAAAACACCTTCCGGGCGACCGCCGGGCTCTCTGAAGCCAGTGCCTTGGAGGCTCCCGGCTGCCAGAGCGCGGCCGCTGCAACGCTGCAGACAAATATCCAGACAACGAATGTCAACCCGAACCGCGGGTTCGCGAACGGATCAACACCATGGGAACCGAAGGTCTGCTGGACCGCCACAGACATCGCGCCGAGATCCACCCGCAAAAGCACGGCAACCGTCGCTACAAGCATGCCGAGTGCCAGGACGACGAATTGCATGAAATCCGTAACAACGATGGAAAACATCCCCCCAAGAACGGTGTACACGATCACCACGAGGAGCATCACCGTCATCGTCACCACAAGGGCACCGGGACCAAAACCCATGACCTCGGACAGGAAAATGCCGTCGAACTTCAGAAAAATCCCCATGTTCAACACGCCGCCGACGAAGAGGATAGTTCCACCGATCAACCGGACGGTGCGGGTGTACCGGAGCTCGTAGAACTCAGGAATCGTCATTACCCTGTGCCGCCGGAGCGCCTCGATCACAAAACCGGTCTTCCCGACCAGCGTGTACGCCACAAGAGCAAGAAGCCCGATCACAAAGCAGGAGAAACCGCTGACGTAGCCAAGCTCCCCATAGTAGACAAACGTGACGGTTCCCAGCTCGGTCGCAACAAAGGTGGCGATGCCAAGCGAAGTCCGGATGCGCCGACCTGCAACCATGTACCCCGTGAGATCCTCGACAAACTTCTTCGCCCAGATCCCAAGGCCCACGGAACCGATCAGGTAGAGAACAAGAATGACCCAGTCTATGGCCGCGAAGTTCATGGGCTGAACACCTGCTTCCAGAACGTCCGGTATTCACCCCATCTCATGAAGTTAATCCCCCAGTGCGGACTCGCACCCGTCGTCCAGCAGGTCGCCTGTCCCCTTCCCTCGGTTCGAGTCGCGAGAAGCGGATGCCACCGCCCCTGGTCCTGGATTTCTACGAGAAGATCACAGCCCTGACGCGGCCTCACCTCGTTGAAGCCAAGGAGCGGGGGAAGCGTCGACCAATTAATCCCCCGCACCATGGGGTGTTCCGGGGCAAGGCATCGGACGGGGTAGCCGCTGGTCGATTCGATCAGGTCATCGCCCTGGAGACATTCAACCGGCATCACCTCGTGGAACCGGCTTCGCCCCCACCCCCCCTTTCCAAGCTGTCCGCTGAAGCTGTACCATCCGCCGTTCATGTGAAAATGCCCGCCGGAACGAACCCACTCGCGGAGGAGATCAAATCGATCCGGAAATGTGAGCGGCGTTGCTCCCCATTTGGCGCGGGTGAAAAAGTCGGGATGGAGGTTCAGGCACTTCGTCTCAACGTCACCGAACACGATTGCCGTTGCCCACGTGAGGCGTGCCTCGAAATCTTCCGGAGACATCCGGTACAATTCCCAGGATGGCTGCGAGAGTACTTCGGCGCCGGGAATCGCACGGAGCGCGTCAATGAACGGCGCGGCATAGTTCAGGAACTCGACATCTTTTCGTTCCGTTTCGAACGGCGACTCGACGTACGTTTGACCCAGGTGTATGCACCAGTTGCCGACATGCCAGAGGTGAAGCGGGCGTTCGCTCATGATCTTCCTGCAGTTGTCCGATTTGCGATAATTTGAAAAGGTAGCGAACAAGAAGAGGAGAGTCAAACCTCTCTTGCCTTTCTACGCTGAATTCTCGACTATCGAATGTCCCGGCACGTTTCATCGAGGCTTATCATGGCGTCCCGTTTCCTCTCTGTGATTGCTGGCTGTGTGCTCCTGGCATTTCCTTCCCCGAGCTTTTCGGAAAGGACGCGTATCGCCTGTATTGGCACAAGCATAACATACGGCGCGGGTATCGCCGACCGCGAAGTCCGGAGCTACCCGGCCCGCCTCCAATCGCTGCTGGGCGAGCGCTATGAGGTACGCAATTTCGGGAGAAACGGCGCCACTCTTCTCGAAAAGGGAGATATCCCCTATACCCGGCAGGAGGAGTTTCGCACATCTCTCGCTTTTCTCCCTCATGTTGTCATCATCGAATTCGGGACCAACGACAGCAAGCAGCAAAACCGCACCCACCTGCCGGAATTCGAGTGTGATTACGCGGCAATGATCGATTCATTCCGCACCCTCGCGTCAGTCCCGCGAATCATCCTCCTCCTCCCCCCTCCCGCGTTCACGAACGATACTGCGGGCATTACAGGTGATGTGATCCATCGGGCGATCGTTCCGATGATACGCGCTGTCGCGTATGCAAAACGATGCGAAACGATCAATCTCCATGATCTCTTTCTTGACAGGCCTGACTGCTTTCCCGATCAGGTCCACCCGTCGGCCGGCGGAACGGAGATGATGGCCTCCCGCCTCCATGACCTGCTGACCATGGACGAAGACACGAGTTTCAACCTCCTCGCTGCAACGCACCTGGAAGGAACATTTTCCAATTATCACGGGTATGACTGTCTCTCATTCTCCTTCGACGGAAGAGATGCGAAGGTGGTTTCGCCGAAAAGAGTGGCCAGAGGCCGGCCATGGATCTGGAGGGCCCGATTCTGGGGGCACGAGCCGCAGACCGAAATCGCACTGCTCGAAAGGGGATTTCACCTCGTCTACTGCGATGTGGCCGAGCTCTTCGGAAACGACGAAGCCATCGGCATATGGGAGAAGTTTTATGAGCTGCTCGTCGGCGCCGGGCTTTCGCCAAGAGCTGCCCTCGAGGGGTTCAGCCGGGGTGGAATCTACATCTACCGCTGGGCAGCGGCCCACGCTGACCGCGTTGCATGCGTCTATGCCGACGCTCCTGTTCTCGACATGAAAAGCTGGCCCGGCGGGAAGGGAAAGAGCCGCGGCAACCCGGAAGAGTGGGAGAGATTCAAGAAAGACTTCCACCTCACGACGGAGGCTGAAGCACTGGCCTTCAAAGGAAACCCTCTCGACCTGGCCCCGCGACTGGCACGGGCAGGATTCCCCATGCTTCATGTCTGCGGCGACTCCGACGAAACCGTGCCGATCCAGGAAAACACCGATCCATTCGAGAAAATCATCCGGGCGAACGGCGGAGACATCAACGTCATACGCAAACCGGGCGTCGGCCATCACCCGCACAGCCTCGCCAACCCCCGGCCGATCGTCGACTTCATTCTCCGCGCTACTGCGTCACCCGGATACCAACACCGGCCACCCGAATGACTGTGGAAATTCCGGACACCCAACCCACGCCCATCGGGAAGAGCCGACGACGTGGGAGAAAGTCCCAGCCTGCCTACCGGACTGCGGCAATCCTGCTGGCTTCTATCGGCCTGACAATCCTCGGCCTTCTCATCTTCGTCCCGACACCCGAACGTGAAGTCCAACCGAACCAAACGACCGTTCCCGAACACGCATCGAAAGACCCCCGGGCAGGCGTCCCTGTTAAAGTCGCACAGGAGCCGGCGGGCGGAAAAGACACTGCGGCAAACTACCACCCCCTCCCCGCACTCGAAGCCCTCATCGGAAGTCAACCGCGGCGGGCTCAGTTCAGGGTTCTCTCACCTGACGAAACAGTGGCAAAAGAAAAACTGATCTTTTTCCGCTGGAACTCCGAAAGAAAGGGCCCCTGGAAAGTCACAATTCTTAATAACAAAGGGGAAACGCTCAAGGAAGAAGAAGTGAAGGACCCGGAGTATACGCTCTCCTCTCCAAAACCGGGCCTGTACTACTGGACAGTGGCAAGAGAAGATGAACTCCTGCACGTCGGGCGGGTCGTGGTACGATGAGGAAGCGGCCCCGCTGCCAGGACGGACGCCCGCAAGGCAGAAAACTGCGGTACGATCATGGATCAAAAGGCCGCGCAGCAATTCCGGATGCCCCGCGCTGCTCGTCCCCCTACAACCGTCTTTCGTTACGAACTGAAATGGGTGAGTGCCCGCCAGATCTCGCTCTTGCAAGAACGTGGCCAGGCAGCCTCCCACCCGTATGGTATTCTCCCCGGTATTCCCAGTATTCGATAATTGGTGCCGCGCTAAAGCCGTACCGTCAGACCAACCCACCATTGAAGCTGGTCCAGTTCAGAACCGTCAAACGTGTCGCGGAAGTTCGGAACCATCAGGAGCCGCGCCTGGAAGCGGGGCGAAGGGGCGATCGTGAGACCCGCGAGGAACGTCGTTCGCACATCGCTTACTTCCTCGGTCGGCGTGGTGTACCGCTCGCCGAAGTTCGATTGCGTCGCAATCGTTCCGTTGTTATCGCTGTTGCGGTAACGGAATAATGCGAGCGTGACATCATCGATTTTCCACTGCGACATGTCCCGGCTCAGCCCCAAAAGAATCCCCACTTTTTCTGATGCCTTGATATCAACGAAGACCGGAACCCGGAAGCTCGTCCGCCTGGCGGTAAACGTCCAGAGAAGGTCCTTGGATTCATCCTGCGATGTGCGCCAATCATAGGTTCCGCGATTCGACCAGTAGGCCGACCGGCTTGCAATCTCCACGCTCTCCAGTGTGTTGATCTCCCGATTCTGAAACTCAATTTGCGCGCCGAGCGACAACGTGACCCGTTCATCCAGCTGCCACTGCAATGCCGCCATCACACGGTCGCAGGAAGCGACCTGGTCCCCTTTCCCATACCGAAAATCGCTCAAAAAAGAACGGGAGTCGCTGGTGTAGGGACCGACCTGATCGGTGTATGTATATGTGCTGTAACTCGTGTCACGAATCGCCGCACCGACACCAATATCGACCGTTGACCACTGCCCCCGGTACATCAGCGAAAAAGTGGTCGCAGGAGATAAGCGACTGACCAGTTCGAGTCCCACGTAGGTCATCCGCCCCTGATGGTCCCATTGCTGGAGCTTCCGGGCCGAACGATCATAGAGACTGGTTGAGGATGAATTGTAGGAGTAATACGATGAATCGTTGTTCGTGAGCGATTGAGTGGCGACACCCCAGAGATGTCCCACGGTAACCCCCAGCGTGGTAGCGCTGCTCGCGTGATACTCGACGCCCCCGGCCAGGTCCCAGTGATTGTACGCCTGTTCGCGCATCTCCATGCTGGACCAGAGCGACACGCTGCCGGAAGCGTAATAGGAATTTTCCCAGAGGTTTGACGATCCCCAGGCTCCATCACGTGTAAAGATTACCCGGCTCACTTTGACACCGAGGTCAATTCCCACCGGCACGGCATAGCATCCGAACACCGACACAAAGTGACCGGATTGGCCGATATTGTCTTTCCCGCTGTACTTGTCCACGATCGGAACGCTGGAGCTCGCCGCCACGCTCCGGCCATTGTAGTCGAGTCCCACAGTGGCCCGGTATATATCCTGCGGGATGCTGTAGTATTTGTCGTCATGCATAACGAGTTGGTAGGTGGCCCCCACGTAGAGTTCCGGGACCGCCAGCGGCGCGAGCTGGCCGATGTATGCCCCGGAAAAGACGGGCTCCAGTTCACGCCGGGTATTCAGGAAATAAGTGGGATAGCGGTAGATCATGTCGACGGTGGCCATGTCAGACCTTGCCATCAAAGGATAGACCCCCGCAGACTCTTCACGGATAGTCCGGGCACTGCGGAAGTCGGTGTAAAGATAGTTTCCCTTCAGGCTGTCCAGGGAAAGACGGGCGGGATTGATCACGAGGTCCAGAAGCGGATCCTTCAGCAGTCCGGGCGTCACCGCTGCGAAATTCCCGATGCCATACGGCACAACGTAGCTGGGTGTGAAGAAGATATCGGTTTGTTCAAAACCTTTCTCCAGGACCCGCTCTCCCCAATACCCTCCCCAGTACTGGGCGTCTGCAACCGATGAGAGCGCACAGAACATGACGAGAACTGCATACGTGCCGATTGAGGTTTTCATTGTCCGACCTTCCGTCCCCGGCTGCACAAGGCTCTACACTCGAAGCCGCAAAGGACACCCAGTAGTTGACGTAGTGAATTAGACCCTATCGCTGACGTGGATCTTGCCAGACGAGCACTTCCTTCTGGCGCGCCGAGAAGAAATCCGTGCATCGACCGTCACCCGATCCCGTAATGCCGCCATCAGGGTGACAGATGATCTTTCCCTCGATATCATATAAATCGCTGTACATGTCGCAGCACTGAGGGGGCACATAATACACTATGTTCCCCTTATACTCGTATTTCCAGATGGACTGTGGCGGGTTCCCAACAGGAGCCGCCTCGAAGTAGCTGATCAGCTGTTTGACCCACGCCGGTTCGTTCTTCTGGGGGGAGGCAGGATCAGTGCAGCTAAAGCACAGTGCCGTCAGCAGAGACAGGAGCACGGTTCTGTTTTTCATTCAGGCGCAATGCGTTTGTGATTCCCGGTGGCCGTTATGGGTACCCGGTGACGAGGGCGGCAGTGTTTGCATCGATTGCCAGCATGAGGAACCTGGTGCCGTCATCAATCGTAACCCTTTTCCATAGGATTGGGCGAGTGAATTGGCATTGGCCAATTCTTGTGCTGCCGTAATGGTCAATGGGGCCGTCAGTGGTCCCCCTGAGTTGTGATCGCACGCCGAGCAGAGAATCCCAAGGATACCGACAGTGATCACCGCTTTCATTCAATCCTCCCTTTTTCGATGAGGGAAGCGTTGTGGCCTGGAGGATTGTGCGCTGTGCCGCTCACATATAGCCGCCACGTGCAGGTGGCAGCTGGTTGTATTCTGGTTTGGACTGCACAAGTGCTCGAATGAACTCCAATGTTTCTCGAAGACGTGTTGCCTTCGGATCTGATGATACGATCGAGTCCTCCCAGATCACTTTCTTCCACGTGGTCCCCATCCGGACCTTCACTATGTAGCTCGGGTAAGGGGTAATGGAAAGAACAGTGTCGCCCCTCTGCACGACAAACGTGTCAGGGTAGCTGAAGATGTCGATCGCCACCAATCGCGCCTCAAGAGTGTCCAGTTCCCGTTGCAAGAGGACAAGCCTCGTCGTTGCGACCCCGTCAAGGATCAGATCCTTCGTGATCGTGTTGTCGAATGTGTTGAGCTCGTTCCGACCGAGCACCCCGTACCTGAACTGGAGGTCAAAACGACGACGATCGGGTCCTGTCCCGTTATCAGAGCAGGACACCTGGAGGAGAAGTACGGTCAGTACTACCAGACGATATCTCATGAAATTTCTCCTTGTACCTTCTCGCAATGCCGGAAGATCCAGAGCTTTCCGCACGGTCGGGAAAAAGGTTGGGCGAAGGCCCCGATGAACATGTCCTTCACGATCAACCCCTCTAAAACCGGAACGTCAACCCGATCGTAGGGAACAAGGGAAAGAGCTTCATCTCCCGCAAACTCGCACGCCAGGCAAACCGCGGATCGCTGCTCTGGCGAAGCTCCCAAACGATCGGGTCGAGGAGACCGTAGCCGTTCACAAAGCGGACAGCGACCTGCCCTGGAAATCCCCCCAGCATAAAATTGCAGAGCGCCTTCAATTCCAGCCGCTGGAAGCCGGGGAGCCTCGCGCCGTTCAGATCGAGGGGAAATCTCGAGAAGGCCTGAACACCGTTATCAATGGTAGGTTCGGCCACCGCACTGGAAACCCGATTGGAAACCCGCGCCTCCCCCGACACCAGCACCCCGAGAATCCCGAACAGCCAGGTCTCGTCAGGCCTGTACTCAATGTCCACCTGCATCTCGTGCCGACGGTCAAACCGCGAAGCAGAGTATTCGCCCCCGTTGATGCCCGCAAACATCTGGTCCGCCCACGCCAGCGTGTAGCCGATCGAGCCGGTCAGATCCCCTGATCGCTTCCGGACCGAGAGCTCGAGGCCGTAGGATCTTCCGGTTCCTGAGAGCAACGCATCATACAGGTCGGCATCTGCCGGGGTGGTTGATGGCAATCCCACCTCGTGCAGATTCCGTGTGGTCTCGTAGAAGGATTCCGCCGTGAGAAGATAGAGATCGTCCGAAATCCCCCTCTGAAGTCCGAGAGACACCTGGAACGATGTGGAGGGTTCAACCCCGCTCTCGGACGGATACCAGAAGATGGTTGGGTAGTACAGAAAAATCCCGCTGCTGCGATAGGGGTGCAGGAATTGGTTGACCGCCGTCAGTGACGCAAAAACCCTTGTCTGCTCCGAGGGGGAGACAAGAACGGAGAATCGCGGGTCTACGGCGGAGAATGATCCCTTGTCCGCTGCAAACATCGTCGCCCGTGCTCCGAGCTCCGCGGTCACCCGGGGCAGGACCCGCCACTGGTCCTGCAGGTACACAGAAAGCTCCCACAGATCCTTCCCTGGCGCGGTGAATGACGCCGCCTGGCTCGAAAACCCGCTCACGAAACCGGTGATTCTGTGACGGACAAGCTCCACACCACCTTTCACCGTATGAGACTCATCGTAGAAATGCTCGGCATGCGCCCGGAATGTCATGTCTTCAATGGCATATTCCGACGAGACCCGGCTCCCGTCAGGTATCGGCCATATTCCCTCTGCAAGATGTGCCAGGTCAAAATCGTACCGCGAGTACGCGGCGGATGCCTGGAGGAACACCGACGGTGACGCAATGCCAATCCATCGGAGACTCGCGGCACCGTTCCCCCACGCGAAGTTGTTGCTGAGGCCTGCGAGCGTCCCCCCGACCGCGTTGCTATATGCATCCCGCCCCAGGTACCCGCTGAAGAGAAGCCGCTGACTCCCGGAGAGTCGATGGCTCAGCTTCGCGATGAGTTCCGTGGAACCCAGCCGGCCAGGTGTCCCGTGCTCTTCCAGAGAAGGGACCTGCACGTTTGGATACCCTCTTCTGCCGGAAACGATGAACGTGGTTTCATCGGAAAGCGGACCCTCGAGCGCGACATGTGATCCAAGCGAACCCGTGCCAGCGACCCCTCCAATGCCTCCCCTGCTCCCCTCGCGCAACGAGAGATCGAGAATTCCCCCGATCCGACCCCCGTAATACGGAGAGAGACCCGCAATCCCCTTTTCCACATCGTTCAGCGCTTCAGGACTGAACGTGGAAAGCACTCCTCCGAAATGCGACGGGTTGTAGATGCGCGTTCCGTCAAGTAGGTACTGCGTCTGTTCGGCAGGTGCAGAACGGATGAAAATCCCCTTCGAAAGCCCTTCGCCCGGCATCATGGAGGAGCGTCGCCCTTCGACGGTCACTTCCTGAAGTGTGATGCTCTCTTCGGTCAGCGCGCAGTCCATCTGCAACGGCGCGTTGTCGATAACTAGAACAGGGTGCTCGGACGCGCGATAGCCGACAGCATGGACGGTCAGCATGTAGGGACCGGGCGAGATGTTCCGCAACGAATAGAATCCGAACCCGTTCGTGGGACACCAGCGCCGGAGCTCTCCAGAACTGTCACGCAGGATGACGGCCGCGTCCTGAATCCACTCACCGGAGAGCGAATCGGTCACGGTGCCGGCGACGGTGACCAGCGGATGGGAGAGTTGCACCGGACGCTGCTTCAGAACAATCTGGTCCCCGATCCTGACCCATGTCAGGGATGTCCCAGCAAGGATGGTCCCCAGCGCCTCTTCGAAGCCACAATCGGTACAGGAGGCTGTTATGGTCCTTCCCTCGATATCCCTGTCCAGATAGACGAGCGAGACGGGATACCATTTGCGCAATGAATCCAGCGATGACCGCAGGCTCGCCGCGTTGAGATGGAACGCAACTCGCCGCTCTTGCGCCGGGCCATCCTGCGCGAGCAGGAGTATCGCCAGGATGCTAGTACAGAGCAAAGCGGTCCGCTTCATGGCGATACCTGCTTCCCGTCAGAGTGGCAAGTGTGGCGACAGCAGCCTCGGCACTTCTGCTGTCGAGCGCACCGGTGATTGTTTCATTCAGGAGCCCCGGATTCTCGATGCGCACGGCGACGTCAAATCGGGCTTCGATCTCGCTGCACACGGATTGCAAATTGCTCCGCTGGAAGAGCAGCTTCTGATGGATCCAGCCGGGATAGTCGGCAAAGAGGATCTGTTCTGGCTCGGAAACACGCCCCCCCTTCGTGCACGTGACCATCGTGCCAGCCGGGAGCACGACGTTGGTGCTGGTCCCCGGATCGCTCGCCACGTTCACTTTGCCGCCAACAACGGCGACTTCCAGACGGTTTTCCCTCATACGAACATTGAACTCGGTCCCGAGCACCTGCACAGTCCCTGCATCAGTCAAAACAACAAACGGCTCTCCTGTCGTGCGGACGCGGAAGAAGGCCTCCCCTTTCAACACGACATGCCTTCCCCTCCGGTCAGATTGCCGGTCCACAACAAGATCCGAGGTATGGTTCAGGGTGACTTCACTGCCGTCTGCAAGAATGACCTTTGAGAGCTGGCCTTTCCCGGTTGAGTAGCTATCATTGTGAAGACCCGGCTGGAAAAGAAGTATGCCGGCCACGGCAAAAGCCATCACCGCAAGACCATATGCCAGTCCAGGCCTGAACCGGAACTTCGCGGACGGGCGCGTCACAACCGTACCCGGGCGGACCTGATCGAGCGCGATCCTCAGATACTGCCATTGCCGCTCCGTCTCGGGATGGGCTTGCCGTAAACGCTCCGCCTCGCTTTCAAGGACGGAATCCAGCCGGGGTGCGTCAGGCCCCACGATGCGTCTGCGCAGAAAAGTCTTGAGATCCATGGTCATTGTTCTCCTACCAGTAGAACGAATGAGGGGGGGGGAACCCCCGGGTGTTTCTGTGTTGCGGCTCTCAGATTCCTGTACTATTTTGTTGTAGGAGGGTGTCTCCTCGGACGTGGACGAACAGGATCTGATACGGCGGGTGCAGGGCGGGGACTTTGAGGCCTTCAGGGGGCTCTTTGATCATTTCCAGCCGATCGTGTTCCGGCGTATCTTATTTCAGACACGTGACGCGGATATGGCCCACGACATCGTCCAGGAGACCTTCGTCCGGATCTGGGAAAGGAGAGCCGCGCTCAGGCCGGAACTCAGCTTTCTGGCACTCGCGCTGCGAATAGGCGGCAACCTGGTACTTGATGCGGCAAGACACCGGCAGATGCGAGACCGTCTGAAGGACCGTATTCCCCCTCCGGCGCTATCCGAGGGAGACGATCCGGGAGAAGCAATGAAGCTCTCGGCTCTTCAGGAAAAACTGCGGTGGGTACTGAATGAGGATCTCGGGGAGCGATGCCGGACCATATTTCTTCTCAGCCGGTTTGAGCGACTCACACACAGGGAAATCGCCGAAGTGCTCGGAATCCGGGAGAAGACGGTCGAGAATCAAATAACGCATGCGTTGAAGGTGTTGCGCCAAAAGCTCGCCGGATTTCTATGAGCAGCCCTCGTGGTCGAGCGACATACGATCTCCACGTTTTGTCCCTCGACCCCCAGTGATACGGCTTTCGTCACGGGGCACGAACTACCGCCTGCGCCCTGTCTGCTCTTGCTACCTCTCTCATGAACCTAGCATACTCCTGGAATTTGTCAGGCGGAATTTCGTTTTGCAGGACATC